>VFQN01002447.1_pt1 | contig 28589 bp, 44 predicted proteins | sample 3512371 | NCBI WGS metagenome assembly VFQN01 (sample SAMN10412370, study PRJNA504923) | tailings metagenome | isolation source: Replicate 2 from Balatoc abandoned mine | place: Philippines: Itogon, Benguet | collected 2017-08-28
TCTCCCGAGTGGGACGGGGCTGGGCCCTGGAAGGGGACCAAAACTGTAAATCCATACATACATTTCCTCCCAGGAAGGAATGGAAGCAAAACAGCTCCACCGGGAAATTCGCCCCCCGGATGCTGCTCAGCCGCGAGTTCACCGCCCCAGCGTGCTCTGTCAATCGCACTACAAGCCACGCACCGGTGCGCCCACCTCATCATGCATCTTCCAGCCGCCTACCATGCATTCCATTCGTATTTGACTGCACGAACAGGTCCATACATTATTATCACGCCTCCTGCAGCGGCAGCGGCTGCTGTTTCCCCCCTGCGTACACGGCCCTCAGGTCACCCCCGTCGCTGCACACCAGTGCCGCCGCGTGGCCAGCGATGGCACGGCTGAGGCCCACGTCCGCCATAAGCAGCCGGCCTCCGCACCTGATGTCGTTAGTGGGGCACGCAGGGGGCTCAAGCCGAGCTACAAAGCGTGAGAAGGACATGTGGGGAGAAACCATAACGACATGATGCCAGAGGTGAAACGTAGGCGAGTGCATGCAGAGCGAGGTGGCCAGAGCCTTACATCTGCTGCTGTGCACAAATGCAACATCGTGATAGCCGTGGCGAGTGGTGGAAGCATGTAAGGGACGTGTGTAGCAGTACCAGTGCCCCGGCCAGGCCGTCCACGACAGTGCCGGCGTGTGAGAGGCACACAGCGCAGCTAGCACACGTGGCGTCAAGACCAGCAACTGGTAAAGCAGACCCCTGCACTGATAGGAAAGGGCACCCGCCCACCCGCCTGACCGCCAGCTGCACATGCACCTCCCCTGCCCACCCACCTGCTGGTCACCCTGCCCCCCTGCTGCACCGTGTGGCCCACCACCACCCGCTGCACGCCCAGCCGCACCACCAGCTGAGCCACCTCGGAGCACACCTGCGCAGCGCAGCACACGCCACACCGCACAGCATGGCATCGCACGGCAATGCGCCTGGTCAATACTAGGTCCTACGGACGGCTACTGCACGGCCGGCAAGTAGCACCCCTAGCTCCCAGTCGCGTGAGTACAGTGGCAGGGCGCCCCTTGTGGGACTAGTCATGACAGCAGAACAGCAGTTATGCATGGGAGAACGGCGCTGACGGCACATGGAATGCACTCAGGACCTGCGGTAAACGGGGGTAACTGCGCTGCTGTCGGAGCGCACAGCAGGCACGAGGCATGAACGCATGATGTCCCCTCCCATTCACCTTCTGGTCCCCCGCCTTGATGTACCTCCTGCTCCACACCGCGCCGTCGCCGCCCAGCAAGGGGCCTGGTGTCGCCGTGTGCAGGGCAAGGGCGGAAAAGCACGTCATACGGCACCCGGCAGCACTGCAGCCGGTACTGGGTAGCCTACAGCCTGAAGTAACCACGGGTAACCGGTACTCTGGTACCACACGACTGCAAGACTCAAGAATTGCAATACCTGGTAGCGACTGCACACACCAAACCTACTGGTTGCGACAGCACGCATTCAACTTACGCAGCAGCCCACGCCGGTACATCCCCGGGTATTCCGCACGCCCCCGCACGGCAGCCCAAGCCCCCGTCCTCCACAGTAGGCAACGCCTGCCCCTACTGCTCCTCAGGCTCCACACACCCTTGCCACGCAGCTCCAGCCAAAGGGACGCTCCAACCTCACCTGCCAGCTGCCGCAGCTCCCTGCGAAGCACGCCACGCAGCGCGGCCACACGTGCTGCCGCCTCGCGAGCACTGCCACCGCTGTTACTCGCGGTGCTGCTGTTCTTTCCACCGCTGCTGCTGTTGCCCGTGCGCGAGGCGGGGCCTCCTCCTGCACCAACAACATGCGCTCCGTGTTCGTGCTGCTGCTGCTCGCCCTGCTGCTCGCCCTGCCGCGCGTGCCCCCGGTCCCCGCACTCCCACCCTTCGCACTCCCTCAGCTGCTCCCACACCGCCGCGTTCCACAACCGCACCACCTCCTCCCCACTCAGACCCCACTCCCCGCGCTCGCGCCCCTGCACCCCATCCCCGTCGTGATCACCCTGTCCCCGCCCTAAATCGCCCTCCTGCTGACCCCCTTCCCCACCACCTCCCCGTACCCCTGCGCCCGCTTCCGCACTCGCCCCTGCCGCTGAAGCTCCGGTTGCCATGCCTGCCACCCTCCGGACCAGGTCCTCCGCCTTCTCCACCATCCACGGGAACGCCCCCGCGTGCACCACCAGCACCCGGCACCCCCCGCCCTCCACAATGGCCGCAGCCGGCCGGGAGCGCACCAGCCGGCCCAGCGCCTGGTGGGGCGACAGCGCCTGCTCCCACACCGCTAACCCACGCTGCAGCAACGGCTGCTGCTGCTGCTGTTGCTGCTGCTGGTTCAGGAGCTCCCTGCCAGTGTCGGCCGCGTCGGGGTTCAAAGGCACAGTTCGCGCTTCGCCCTGCTGCTTCTGCAGTGGCGGCTGCACTTCCGCATTTGCCTGGCGCATGGTCGAAGGCAGGGCCTCCCTTCCGTGCTCCGGATGGCCCTCCTGCGGCACCAGCCCAGCCTCACGTGGCCCGGGGCCCAGATCCATGGGCGGCAGCTGCCCAGCCTCGCCAAGGGCCAGCAGCTCTGCGCGCGATATGTACCTGCAACCGCATTTGGCACGCGCACTTACACTGAGAGACTGGCAGCCGCCAACGCAGGTGGCGCAAGCCCGGGCGCGGTGAACTCGTGCGTCCTCAATCGGTCCCCATGGCATCGAAGCTCACGTCTTCTGCTTCATAAGCGGAGGGGAGGGAATACTGCTAACGTCCTGACTACCGGCGTGTTCAACACGACCAGCCGGGCGTACCTGAAGTCGTGGTGCACGTTCATCAGCTCGTGGTTGCCCAGTAGTGCCAGCACGTCGCCGCCGTGGACACGTGCCTGGGCCTGCAGCAAGGGTAAGCGCGGAGGGGCCTGTACGTGTTAGGTATACCCGTGGCGAGGTTGGATCCGGTAGGATACACAACATCACATGGCTTACGCTTTCAGGGTATCCTGTTCTTCTGCTATCGGCCAGCATGCGGTACGCGCACTGGGTGCCCTCCCCCTGCAACCGCCTCCTAGCCAACATCTAGCCAACCGCCTGTCCGCCCCCCAGCAGCCCGCCCCCGCACATTTCCACCTCCACCCATCAGTACCAACCCATCCGCTGCATACCCCGCTCCACCCCCCGCTAATTTACAATCCGCTATCTACGTGCACAACCGGGGCCGAGCTCTCACGGTTCGCCGCCTTGCGCTAACCCACGCGCTACCCCACGCCCCCACCTTGAGTCGCTCCAGGAGCACCAGCAGCGCCAGGCTGTGCGGCCCACGGTCCACCACGTCCCCCAGCTGCACCAGCAGCGTGTCGCCGCCGCCCCACACCCACCGCCACCCCCACGGCTCCAGCGGCGCAGACACAGCGGCCCCGCCGCCGGCCCCGTCACCACCAGACCCCCGCGCACCAGCAGCACTTGTACCGTTCGGGCTGCCCAATGAGCTGTCACCTGAGCCTCTATCCTGCCGCTGCTGTTGCTTTAGCTGCTGCTCTTGATCGCGTTGTGCTGCCAGGTCCAGCACACCTGCCATCGTCAGAGCTGCTGCAGCCTGGTCCGCGTCGCCGTGGAGGTCAGGCAGCAACACCAGCCGCGAGTGGGAGCCATGGGGGCGGGATTGGGCTGCTAGGGAAGAGGCTGCCGAGTCATGTGCGTGTTGGGGTGCGAGGTGCTGCGGCTGTTGCTCGTCGTGCTGCTCGTCGTGTTGGTGCTGGTGCTGGCGCTGATGGTCAGAGGTAGGGACGCCTACACGGGCGCTGGGCTCGCTGACTTCTGTTTCCTGGCCTTGCAAGCTCGGTGGTCGTGCATGATACGAGTACCCTGGTTCCTGTTGCTGCGGCAGCGGCAGTGCCTGAAGGAGGGCTTCCACGATTGCTGGCCGGGGTGCATGGGTGTTCTCGGACAGGTGGCCTGTGCGTACGGGTGTGCGCAACATGGGGGATTTGGGGGCGTGTTGCATGCACAAACAGTCTTAGTAAGCCATGCAGGTGCGCTGCGGCCTGCTGATGGGGCTTCCTCAGCGAACAGGATTTGTGGTGCGCCTGGGCCGAGAAGCTAGCGACCTCGGCCGAGGTCTGTGCCCCCTAGTGCCGCTGTCCAGCTGCGTTACTCTCTGCTCATGAACGTCCCCACGCACGCATGTATTCATTTCTCTGATATCAATCACCTGCAGTACTCCATGGCTTTGAGGGCACCTGGCTGTAGCTCCCTGTCCTGTGGACTGGGGCAGGGCAGGTGTCTCAGTTACCCGCCGGTGCTCGGCAGCGCAAAGGTGGATTGCCCAACCCAGGCGTTAAGTATTCCCTGCATATCTAGACTGTACGTCATCCTGCATCCTCCTTACTCCAAGTTTCAAAGGTCAGCAGCAGGAACGCCCCGACGATGGCCGCGATGACGATGGCCGTTCCTTGTGAGCGAAGCATCGCCCTGCATCACTGACTGCGAAGGTGCTGCAGCACTGAGCACCTAAAGCAGCTTCTTCCTTGGGCGTCTCTACGCTGCACGTGGAGGTCCTCTGGACTCCGGTGACTTGAGCACTTGACTAACCGTCTAGATTACGAGCCAGTATGCACACATACGACATGACACCTTTGCTAGTGTAGCATGGTTGTTGCGACACGGCGATAATCTGTCAGGGCAAGCAGCCCTGCCATTGGACATGGAAGAGGACTCCAAGGGACTCCCTTGTACACAAGGGTACACTGGCACACAGGACTCCCCTGATGCTGCCGTTGTGCCGTCGCATTTATTGGAAAGCCGCCATGGCCCAAGGGTTTTTGTGGCTCTGTACGCGGAGTCTGGGAATGCATAAGTCAGCATAAGTCACCCAGTGAACTCTACACTGACACCCTGCGTGACAACAGGGAAGGCCCACCAACGACTCGACATGCAGTGCACCCAGGTGCACCTCGAGATACATGTGGAACTGCTTGGAACAACAGAACGATGCTTGATCAAGGAATGTAGGGCTTTCTGCATGGCCCTGCTGCCAGCTGCCCTGCAGCGCAGTTCCCGGGACCCGAACGGCCGTGGTGGTGCTCTCACGCCCAGTTCGTACCCAACCGTCATCTTGGCGCTAGGGCACGCCGGGCTGGCAGTGGCCGCAGCGCCCTACGCCTCCCGCTACCTCACTATGCAGTGCCATCAGCCATGACCCATAACCATAGGCCCTGCACCAACACCACCTTCGCAGAGCGCAAGCCAACGCCGCACTCAGCTACCCATCTACGCGCCTTGCACTCAAACCACTGTTAACAGCAGAACGCTGCATTAAAGAGGCTGCAGCAGTCAGTCCACTCCAGGGCCCCTTTCCACGCACAGTTGTCTACAACCCGCGGTCTGACATGCAGTGGCGTGTGCCCGTTGGGCCGGAATGGGAGGGCTATAGCCTAAGATCAAGGAACAGAACTCAGCCAACAGCCGTGCTTTGCCCTAAACGCTGAACTTCATGGTGTGGAACTTGAAGAACCCTGTGACCGCCATCACCTGCACCAGCCCCACCACCACGAGCGCAACTACCTGCGGCAGGGAAGGGGGAGGAAGACACGGCACGAACACGTGTTCGAGCGGAGCCGGAAGAAGGAAGAAGCCAAATCATGTGTCGCGCAACGAAATAAGCGCTATTCAGGCCCTAAACCGGAGGCCTCCGCCTCGCATCGCCCCTGTTCTGGCCCCTAGGCACGGCCGCACACAACCGTTTAATAGCTCTTTTGCTTGCATCTTACCTCCATGCCCGTGTACATGAGCGTCCGCTGCTTGTTGCTCTCCTGCACAAGAGGACAAGGGACGGAGCCGTTGGCAGGACCCACAAAGGAACCGTGCATGCTACAAGTCTACCAACCCTACAGGCAACTCTTGATCCAGCTCCCAAACGTCAGAATCTGCCCGCACTCGCCCGCCCACCAAGCCAACACGTGGCCACAAGTAAATTCTTTGGTACAGGACAGCACCCACCATGGTCTTCTGGTGCCTCTCCAGCTTGCGCGCCAGGTACTTTTGGCTGCCCTGGATGACGGTCATGAACTCCGACATGCCCAGGATGGTGCGCTTCACGTCCTCCATGTGGTCCTGGTTGGCCACCTCCTTGGTCCTGCAGCCGGAACCGTGTGCATGCACACGTGCCAGTAGTAAGGACTGAGAGCACATGGCGGCCCCTACCTTGCTGCCACGCTCACACGACCAGCACAGATGCGGCACAGGCCTTTGCGCGCCGATTGTTCCCAGGTAAGCGCCTTCGCGGCCCCTTGCGCTCCCCCGGGTGCGCACCTGGCCTCCGGCGTCCCCTTGGGGATGGTGATGGAGCCCCCTGTCCCCGCGCTGCCCCGCCGCAGGTGCGCCAGCGTGAAGTACACTAGGTCCACAATGGCGTCCGTGCGGCTCTCCCACGGGTTGTAGAAGCTGGAGAGCAGAAACAGGACACACGTGGGCGTGGGGCGAGGGCAGGGTGACGTGGTAGTAACACTCGCCGAAACGTGGCATGAGACGTGGGCGGGGCGGGCAAGGCCGCAGGAGGTCAGAAAGAGGGCCATGCTCGCATGTTGCAGCATGCCGCCCCCCTACCGCCACACGAAGGCAACCATGCACCCGCTCGCACGGCGGAGTTCAGAGGCACCGAAGCTGGCTGAGTGTTTCCCACACTGCCGGGCTGTGAGCCGCGTTTGAGGATAGCTACCCGTAGCCGTGCCACCGGCCATCCCTTTGACCCGCCCTCCGGAACGGCGCCCTCCGCCCTCCGGTACGGCCGGCAGCTCACCAGACTTTGTAGCTTCCTGGCCCGCGGGCCCCCACGTTAAAGTGGGTCTCTGAATACACATGCTGCTGCTGCCAGATCTGGTCGCCAGTGGGGCTCAGCACCTGGGGTGTCACGAGCAAGGATCACAAGGTAAGATTTACAGGTTCGAGACCAACAGCGCAGCCCCCAAGCCTTGCATGTGTTCAAACCTCCGGAGGCCAGCCTCCCAAGGTCCCTTGTTGCCAGAGACGTGCACCATGTTGCCACAAGTGGTGGTAGAGACGCTGACACGTGCCACATCGTGGCACAATGCCTCCCTAGCCAGTGAGGGTGTGGGGCCACAACAGACCTCGCTCACCCTGATGGTGACGAACGGGACGTAGTACTGGCTGTTGCCGCTGACCAGCACGCGACCGTCGATACGAGGTCCCCCCGGAATCTGTTGGTGAGAACAGAGGCACGGGGCAGAGTCACAGAGCGTCCGCGGACTAGCGGTGTCTATGCTGGTGAGGGAATGCGGTGTCACAAGGGGGAGGGGCGACGGACGTGACAACCTTGCGTGGGACTTGAGGCAAAACGTAGAGTGTGCAAGTAGGATGCCTTCACTTGTTGCGCACGATGGGTTATGACAGGGTCCTTGCAGGGCTGTCGCGGCCCCTGCCTTTCTAACCGCACCCATCACAGAACAGCAGCAGAAGGACAACACATTGTAGCAAGCAATTGATGCAAGCAAAACGAAGTGTATATTGCTACGCTTGCTCCGCCGTTCGGCCAGTTGCGACCCCGTGCAGTCTCGATCGCCTCGCAACTTACTGAAAAGTGCTCCGCATCCACTGTATCTCCAACGCACTCCGTTCTACCAGGAGGCACTGTTATCTTTAGTGCTTGGGAGTGTTGACATAGGAGGAGCGCTGCTAGGAGAGCAAGTGATGCGGCCGCGGGCGACATAGTTGACCGCAAGCAGGCAACTCCACACGAGCAATTCAACACTACCTAGGCGTTTTCAGGACTTGCAGCGCACTGGACCGCCCCTGCTAGACACCTCGCCCACCGGTGTCGTACCCAGGGCCCTCTCCCTCCATCTGCGTTCGAGGCAGTTTGCCCATACCGGTAACTAGCGTCTACCGCTGTGGGGCGCCCCAGGCATATGTCAAGGCCGGTTGGCAATGACTGGCGACACGTGGCAGCAGAGGGGAGCGACGCTGAACCGGTTCACGGCATGCTGCAGGGACTAGGAACACTGCACCCTGCTGCACCCGTCCCCGGCCACTGCCAACGTGCCTGCAACTTGACTGGCGCTGATACAACCTGTGCGCTGCGTCTAAGCCTGTAAAATGGGCCGTGACTCATGCTTCCTGTGCTTCGTTGGACTCGACGTGTCGTTACGGCGTACCGGTCGCTGTGGCAAAATTCCTAGCCAGGCTGGTGCTACTCAGACCGAGTGGGACAGAGTAGGAAGGAGGTTGGCAGGTGATTGCGATGACCCGTGCGTTACACATGAACCTGGGTTGTGCGCACGTGAGCTTCTGAGTGCGGCCGTCCTGGTGCAGGACATCCCTGGCAACCCGGGCCAAACGACATTGACACGTGGCGGACTGGTGGTCGTCGCTCCGTTCCTGCGCGCCCAGCCCTGTGCATGTCAGCGCGCTGGTCACCCATGACAGATAGCGTCATGCAACTTGTTTCAGACTCGACACTTCCGTTTCCCGAACAGGGAACCAGATTCCCCTGCCCACAGCATGGCAGCACGCAGCACGCAGCACCCGCAAGCCCCGCTGTTGCCCGGATTGAACGCGCTGGTCGCTCATGATACCCACACCGTTTGTTGCGGTTAGTAGCAAACACGATTGCCCAAGTTTCCCGCTCCCCGAACGCCAAGTTATGGTACCGGAATCCCACATGCCACAGCATGGCAGCGCAGCATGCCGTTGGTTGAGGCGGCACTGGGCACAATGACTGCCGGAAGCTTGGACGCACACCTCTATTACATCAGTTGACGAATCGCTTCTTTATGCGCTTTGCGGGTTGCTAACGCAAGGATACCTGACTCCCCAAAAAGCTCGTTTACTACAAGAGGGAACTCCTGACAATATCAACTTCACAATTTTTAGCTGCTGCTAATAAGTATGACCACACGGCGGCGGGTAAGGGTCCGAAAAGGCATACTCGTCAGCAGTCATTTCGCACTTCTCAGGTAGCCATCACTTCATAGCGGTAGACATATAGCACTTGTACCGAGAGCAGAGGCCCTGCTGGTAATCCTCTGGGCGAGGCATACGAGGACAAATGAGCAACGGCGACAAGCGCGCGGAGATATACACGTATGCGTCCCAAGACCAGGTGTACGCAATGAACTGGAGTGTAAGTAGCCGTGGCGCGTGGCGCGGGTCCAGCTGGTGTTGCGTAGGAGCTCCCCACGTACACGAGAGGGCAGGGCACGTTCTATGAAGGGCAGGGCACGTTCCGTGGAATGGTTTTACCGCATGCAATGTGCGGAGGCACCTTCCCTCGCCTTGCCGTGCACAGGCGCCCTACTGCTACGGCAAACACTAACAGGCAGTGGCCAGGCATGTATTTCCCATCAGTAAAGTATCCCTGCCATGCAGCCGCATGATACCCGCTTTCGTCCCCGGGCCCCGTTCCTCACCGTTCCGTTCCATGGGGGTACGCCATGTTTGCCTTATCTCTACAGGTCCGGCGCGACAAGCGCTTTCGGCTGGGGGTAGCATCGTTCCGGGAGGACATGAGCAACTACGTGGAGATCATAAGCCGTGAGTGCTGTACGACAATACGCTGCTTTGCAGCAAGGCCTTGTTTGGCGAGATGGGGGGAACAAAGTACTAGTAACGCGAGGTGGAGGTAGTGGTAGTAGGAGGAAAAGGGTACGGTCAGGAGAAATTCGACCCACTGAAGTTGCGGTCCGCCTTTGGCTCCAGCTCCCACAGCGCGAGATGGGGGGGGGCAGCGCGCGCCAATGCAGGAAACACGTTTAGGCCATGAAGGCAGGTGGCAAGCCGGGTGTTAGGCTGCAGCAGTAATGATCAACAGCACCAGGGTGACAGAAAAGATTGGGGCAGCCCGGGTCGCCCACGGGATACCTTTGGTCGGCAGAGGTGGACGGAGGACCAGGCAAGAGGCAGTGGCAGGGCAGAGGCAGCAGGAGGCCGCTGGGGATGACACCTGGGGTAGTGCAGGCCCTACGCGGGCATGACCCACGAGCGGAGTGTGGACCACATGCGGGTGGCGCAGCGGCACCAGCGGGAGTCAGCCGCCGTGCCACCCTTTGCCAGGCCATGCCACGCCGCACTGAGCAGCAGAGTCAAAGCTGGTGATGGGAGTACGGACTATGGGCCTGTAAGCACGTACTTTGTTTTCCCAAACAGAGGCCCTCAACGCTTCGTACGGCACATGGGGGCACGCATGTGCAGCCCTGGCCCTGCTGTCTGCCGTGCAACTCGGCCCATCCCTCCCATCCCTCTTCCTCTCTCCTTCTTCCTGGCCTGCCCCGGCCCTGCAGTGGACGATGACGCCGGGGAGCTGCGCCCCGAGCCCTCGCTGCGCTTCCCGCACGACTACCCCGCCACCAAGCTCATGTTCATACCCGACAGGTGCGCAGCGTGGGCCCTGTTGTGTGGGCCATTTTGGAGCCTGCCGCGTGTGCGGCAGCCGGGTTGCTGCAGGGGGACTGCCCGCAGGGTGGATTGTGTGTAGGCCCCTGGGCACGGGGTCTCTGGCGGGCAGCGAGCACATTTGCAACCGTAAGGACTTATCCTGCATCCGTGGGGCACAGCCCGCCCTTGTCCTACTCTTAGTGCGTTTGCCAAGCCGAGACCCAGTTTTCGAGTTGCCGAATCTGCGCAGGTCAAAAGATATCTTCACCACAACACGTCGTATCCCATTTCTACCATTCTTGTCCGTTGCAGGGAGGGCACCCGGCCCGACCTGCTGGCCACCACGGGCGAGGCGCTGCGCATCTGGCGGCTGGGGGCGGAGGGGGGCGAGGGCGGGGAGGGGGGCGTCACGCTGCGCTCGCTGCTCAACAACGTGAGTGGGACCCGGGGTGGGGGTTGGGGTTCCGCATGAAATGCAAGGAACAGAGGGAAAGGCGTCAGGGGCGAGGGCAGGGGTGGGGGCAGGGGTGGGGGCAGGGGAGGGGTAGGGGAGGGGTAGGGGTGGCACATCCGGTGGTATGATGTGGCATGCGCAGAGAGTCGGGCCCGCAGGGCAAGCACTGGCAGGCGGGGCTCTGGGGAAGCGAGGATTGGTAAGACTCCACATGCATCGCCGGAGGGTCTGTTGCACGGCTTGGCGAGGGCTGGGAACGTGCCGTTAGGCGCGGGTGCCGTACTTCTTACTCGTCATCCCTCGCCCGAGGCAGCACCTGACCCCCTTTCCCGCCCGTACGCGTACCCGCACGCCGCATCCCGCACGTCGCCCACGCAGAACAAGCAGTCCGAGTTCGCCGCCCCGCTGACTTCCTTCGACTGGAACGAGGCGGACCCCAAGCGCCTGGGCACCTCGTCCATCGACACCACTTGCACCATCTGGGACATAGAGGTGGGGAGGGAGGGGTGCCGCCTAAGGGAAGGGAACCGCCTAAGGGCCCGCAGCTCAAGGGCTGTCCTGGGTCGCGCGGAGGATGCTGCACATGCGGTCTTCCACGCGGTGTTGGACTGTTGGCCCAGGTCTTGCCTGCTTTCGCAGTAGTGGTACATCCTCATATTCGCCTGCTTCATGTAGCGTGCTTGTTGGGCGCTGGCTTTCAACCCCTCGGTCCCGCGCTCGCACATCGCTCCCCCCTAGCCTCTGCAACCCTCCCTTGCGCATAAACCCTTAGCCTCGAAGCCGCCGTGCCTGCTTCCAACAAGGAGAGGCTTTCGAATGGCCAGGCTAACCCCTCCTAGATCCCCAGTGCTCGTGTAGCCCTACCACCTGTGCCAACACCCTCCCGACACCCTCCCGACCGGCACTGAGAGCCCCCACTCTTGCCGCCCCTGCAGAAGGGGGAGGTGGACACGCAGCTCATCGCGCACGACAGGGAGGTGTACGACATCGCCTGGGGCGGCCTGGGCGTGTTCGCCACCGTGTCGGCGGACGGCAGCGTGCGCGTGTTCGACCTGAGGTGGGTCCAACGGCAGCGCGTAAGGCCTGGAGGCAGTGCGACGCGTCACAGGAACGCGGGGCACTGCGTGTCCTTTGGGCTTGGGGACGGGCTACTGGGCCTACCTGATGCACAGCGCCCCGCCCAACAGCGGCCTTGCGTAGGACTGTGAGTACAGCACAGCACGCGTGCAATCATGGCCGTTGTTGTTCGCATTGCTCCCCGCGCCCGCAGGGACAAGGAGCACAGCACCATCATCTACGAGAGCCCGCAGCCCGACACGCCGCTGCTGCGGCTGGGCTGGAACAAGCAGGACCCGCGCTACATGGCCACGCTGCTGATGGACTCGCCAAAGGTGGGGTGCGGGAAGCACGGCGATGACACGAGTGGCCGCAGGGGACACCATGCATGGCTGCGGCGCAGAGGGTGGGCCAGCAGGAGGGTACGCGCGAGAGCATGTCAGCGGGACACGGGCCGTGTAGAAAGCCGTGCGGCTCATGCTCACCTGCGGACATCCCGCTCGTGCGAGTGGCAGCCCCTGTGAAGCCTCGGCTGCACCACTCGTTCTGCAACACGCTTGCGACGCCCTCCCCTGCTCCCTACGTCAGGTGGTCATCCTGGACATCCGCTACCCCACACTGCCCATCGCGGAGCTGTCAAGACACCAGGTGCGCGCCTCCCTCTCCCGTTAGCTCCACCTTGATCACAGGATTACTGCAACCGCACCTCTTCTTGGGCTCACACGGTAACACGCCGTCGTATTGAATTACCGATATCTCTTCACACCCGACCGCTCCACTCCTGCTGACCTTGCCCCGACCGTCCCCTGTTGCATGTGTATTTTACGCCCCAGGCCCCTGTCAACGCCCTGGCGTGGGCCCCGCACAGTAGCCAACACATCTGCACAGCGGGGGACGACTCGCAGGTGCGCCCTCTGCTTGCACCGTGGTAGCCTGTTACGGACCGATCGGCGGTCGCAGCTCCGCTGTGGAGTGCATGTGCCGTATGATGCCACATGGCCACCAGCCCTGGCTTGTGCCGTACATGGTGGGACGGCTGGCGAGCTGTGTGCAAGGTGGACAGGCATGCTGCGCTGTGGCCCTGGCAGGCCAAGAGCCAAGCCTGGGCCCTGACACCACGGGACCGGATCTACCAGTGCCCCTGTACGGCAGGTTTTTAACGTGCCTTAAGTGCGGCTTTCAAAGCTGTCCTTACGCCCGCCCAACTAATGCAGGCCCTGATCTGGGACCTGTCGGGCATGAGCGGGGCGCAGCAGGACGTCAGCCTGGACCCCATACTGGCGTACGGCGCAACAAGCGAGGTACGAGTCCCGTACACGCCGCGGGGTGGGGGCGTATGGGGACGCGCTGACAGGCCCGGGCCTGACAGCAGGCTCGGTGTGGGCTACCGCCCTTTAGGCACAAGGCCAGGTCCAGTCTTGCCGATGCAGGGCAAACGCGGCACAGGTGCTTCGGATGATGGTCATTGGGCTGAACCACTGTGGTTCAGCTGGAGCTTTTGCGACCAACGCCGACTGGGTATCTGTTCTGAAGCCATCACAGCCGAAGCAAAGCATTATTGGTGCCTTTGTCTCCTACTCCCTTGCCCAACAGGTGAACCAGCTGCAGTGGAGCTCAGCGCAGCCCGACTGGGTTGCCATCTGCTATGGCAACAAGACGCAGATCCTGCGCGTTTGAGCGGTCGACGCAAGGGTCTTGTATACACGGCGCAGCATGGCCACGAGGTCCCCGCCGTCCGCGGTACACGGCACCGCATGCACGTGCGATGCAGCTCTAGGGCTCGCACGCGGGAAGCCGCGGGAGCATATAATAACTGTGGAACGCGGGACTGGGATGAGGGGGTGAGGGCAGGACCCTGGAGGCATGGCAGTCGCTGACTCAACACGGGGTCTGGGGGAGTGGGGTGTTCTTCAGGGACGCCTCGCGCTGTGGTGGTGCAGGAGCACAGCTGCAGTTGGCCGTAAGCCGTGTAGTGCAGGAGCCAGTGCCGGCCACGTACTCCATAAATGCACCGGCAAGTTGAGGCAAGGGACTCCCTTGTCTGTCTGCACGGCAGCTGGCTAGCTGCTTGTGGCAGCCGGTCTGACGTGTGAGTGCTTCGTGGCAGCGTGAGCAACTGCCACCAGGCAGGTTTCATCTTGCGGCAACCCGGGCTGTAACGAGCGCACCTGCAGTTCTGCACCTCACTGGCGTGCGCTCGGCTGAGCATTCGCTGGCGTGCCTGGGCCGCGGGCTGGGCATGTCGCGTGGCTACTGCCTCCCCCCACCAACACCAGCTGTCACCAGCTCTTGCCTTGTTTCCCTTTGACTGCATCACTAGCGTACTTACAGCGCACCACGTTGGTGCAGGTGCCCGCGGAAGCTCTGCTTCAGCAGGCTGCTGCTGGTTATTGCTTCAGGTACAGAGGGATCACACAGGGGCGAGAGGGTGACTGCGAAATGGGAGCGGGCTCTGAGGTTTGCCCGCCAGGTGCGCCTAGAGCCACAGGTAGAGGCGTAGAGCTGCCCAGCACGCAGCTGGGTCCCCTGGCACGCAGCAGCTCTTGTACTAAGGCTAACAAGGTTAGAGGTACCTACTATGCTAGTACCTTACCGTGTGTGGAAATTCAGCTAACTGCGACGAATCCCAACTCGGATGTTGAGTCCAAGGGTCCAAGGGACTTGCTTTACGGGGTCGTGACGGTTGCCTCCAACCAACAATCCGGAATGCCGAAACTTTGCTTGGCCGGCTGCTTCCATAGTTGCTGAAGCATTATAGCACTATACTGTGGCGATCCAGGCAGCCAGTTAGCGGCCTGCTTGCGCGATCGCGGGACAGCATGGTCCCGCAACGAGCGCGAGGGCGCCCCAAACGCCCGCCGCTGCGCGACTACCAGTCGGAACTGCTGACGCTGGTGGAAGATGGCAACACCATTGTGTACTTGGAAACAGGTGGGTGTCGGTCAGGGATTGTCCGCTGCAGGGGCGAACAGTCCGTGCGTTTCACGGCTTGGCCTGTGCCTCGAGCAGCTCTGCACAGCTCACTGCACCGTACGCCACACGTCTTAGGGAGGGCAACCCGAATTGAAGTAGTTGGAGAGGTCCTAAATCCCTCGCAGTGTATGCCCCTCGTAAGCAGTCGGGTGCGGCATGTGTTTGTCGTTCAACGCACTTGCCGCAGGGTGCGCTCCCCAGGTGCACGTCACCCTGCACAGCCTTCAGTTTTCCTATCACACGCTTATTTACCGTTTACTAGTACCTACCTGTTCCCCCCACAGGCACCGGCAAGACGCGAATTGCCACGGAGCGCATCCTGCTGCTGCGCTCCTCGCTGCGGGCCGGCGGCCGCATGGCTGTCTTCCTGGCGCCAACCGTACCACTCGTACGGCAGGTACGGCACGCAAACTGCCATCCGCTAACCGACACACCAGCGCGATTGCAGTTTGCAAAGGCCCTCCACAGCACTCCTGCGGCCCTGCTGCCTGCACTTGGCACGTGCGTTTCGGCATTCTCCTCCGCGCTTCGCACACCTGCTTGCCCCCTTTGTTCGCTGTTTAACTGGCCCTTGGCCCCCATGTGCAACGCCTGTGCTTGCAATCTGCGTTCGTAATACCTTCCAGCAAGCCGGCGTCTTTCGCGAGGCGGGCCTTGACGTGGTGACGTACAGCGGCGAGGAGAACCGCGACGCAAGGCCACGTGCCGAGTGGCAGGCGCTGCAGCTGTCGTACGACGTGCTAGTGTCCACGCCGCACGCGCTGCTCAACCTGCTGGCGCACGCGTACATGGATGTGGGTTAGCAACGTGCGAACGTGCATTGAGTAGAGCACGACTGTGGGTAGGAGCGGCGAGTGTGGGTTGGGTGTGACCGCGTTATCAACCTCTGCCCGTAGGGGTCCTCAACGGGGTTCCCGGTGCCGGGGCGCCACTCACCGCGCTGATGCACGTGGCCCTCCAGACCCCTAACACACGGTGCATACACACGCCATGCAGGTCTCCCAAGTGGGGCTGCTGGTGCTGGACGAGTGCCACCACACGCGCTCCGACCACCCCTACGCCGTGCTCATGCGCATCTTCTTCCGGGGCCTGGTACCCGACCCCGAGCAGGTGGGGGCATGGTGGTGCAGGGGGGTAGGGATTACGCCGCGGCAGGTGGCTCGCTTACCTCTTAGGAGTGCTGGAGTAACCCCGCCGGCCCTGCCGAGCTGGCGGCCTGGCAGCCTTCCTGCCTGCCCGCCAACCTTCCAGCCATGATACTGTATGCCTGCTCCATGTATACTTGCTCGCGTGGGTCACCCTCTCTTACCGGGACCCTGTCGTGCCCGCACTCCATGCCGACCTGTCCTGCACCCGCCAGCGCCCGGGCGTGCTGGGGCTGACCGCCTCGCCGCACGCGGCGGAGGACCTGGAGTCGGCGTTGGAGGCACGCATCGTGACGCCTAAGGACAGGTGGGTCCTTACTGTCATGTACGCCAAGGTCCTGAACAGAGCCCGCTGCGCTCCACGCTAGCACCTAGAGGTATTCTCGGGAGCTGCCTCCACTTCCCTTTACCTCAGTCGTACAACAACCACGCCGCTACACCCTTACAAGACGTACTCCCGGCTACCTGCTCGGGGCCATTCCTGCCGCAACCCCTGCCGTACATGCTCCGCCTGCCATACAACGCTACCCGCAGCTCCCAGCAGGAGCGTTACATGGCCAAGCCCAAGGCGGAGGTGTGCCGCCTGCCTGCCGTACAACCACCGCAACCGCCCCAACCGTCGCAACTGCCGGCCGCCGCCGACCCTGCCGCCGCCCTGACCGCCGCGGCCCTGGCCGAGCCGGTGAGGATACTGGAGATGGTGGAGCAGATGGTGGGCCACGCGGAGCGCTTCTCGCGCTGCCGTGACGTCACCTTCCGCCGTACGGCCTTCATGGGTCAGGACCTGCCGGAGGTGGAGGGGCAAGAACAGCGCACGGAGGAGAGCGGCGGACCTGCAGGTGCGTAGCCCGAGGTGCAATGTGTATTAGCAGCAGGGCCGGTGCAAACAGCGCCTGGGCCTGTGGCGCGCGCTCTGCCGTCCTGTTCACTGCACCGCGGGGCTCGCCCAACAGCCTGCATGCCCTTCCGCACATCCTGGACATGCGGAGGAGTGGGTCTGCTGTAGTGCTGCCTGATCGTCTGTTACGTGACGAGGTTGAGGTTGTGCCCGCTGACAATGTGTGCAGACCCCGACGCCGTGTGGCTTATGGACGGCGTTAGTGGCACCAAGCAGCTGGAGCACCTCCGAGGGCAGCTGGGGGCCCTGAAGGGGGCGCTGGGGGCGCTGGGCTTGTGGCCCGCGCTGGCCGTGGCGGCCGCAGACCTGTTTGGGCCCATTGCAGCGGCGGAGGAGACGGTCCGGTACATGCAGGGGTCGGGCGACGTCGTGGAGGCAGCCGACGCAGGCAGCGAGGGCGGGGTGGCAGCGGCGGAGGTGCAGGGGAAGGGGGGGAAGGAGGAGGAGGAGGATGGTGAGGAGTGGAGGGAGGATGAGGAGGAGGGGAAGGGCCTGCTGGACCGTGTGCCGGAGTGGCAGCTTGGGGAGTTCCTGGAGGAGGGCGGCATCGGGGACGGCACGGAGGCAGACATGTGGGTGGTGTCGGGGAGGGCGGGCGGGGGGCTGGGATGGGAGGGGCGGGGAGCGGGGCAGATACAGTGCCGTGCGGAGCTGTGTGAGGGCCAGATGCAGAGGTGTTGCGAGTGTAGAGGGCGTTGTGGTTGGGTCGGGGTGCGCGACCAGGCGAGGAGCTACCACATGGGCCGTGAGCAGCAAGGTGGGATGTGGAAGCCGTAATACAGAGAGGATGCACAGGCAGTTGGTAGTTGTTGATGCTCCTTTCTACCGTCCCGTTGGGGGCCTGGGACGCATCTCATGTACCGGTACCTAGGAGGTTTCGTTCCTGCTGGCCTGCATGTGTGCCTGACACTCAGAACCGGATAAACCTGCCGACAGAGTTTCCCGTCCCACCCGGACAGGATCTCGGTGCACCTCCAGTGGGCGGCAAGGTCCACCCGGCAGCTGGCCCTTCTGCTGCCGCCGCACCTGCAGGGGGAGCTGCAGCGGGCGCAGCAGCAGGAGCAGCAGCAGGAGCTCAAGGCCACCGGCCCCTCCTCCCCCACCACTGACACACCCACCACCAGCACTTCGGCCCTGCTGTCCAGCCCCACTGCCTCCCTGGAGGCCCACGTGGTGCGCGTGGCGCTCATGGCCACTGCATGTCTGCTGGTGGAGATGGTGGTGCAGCAGCAGCAGCAGCAGCAGGGGCAGCAGCAGCAGCAGGGGCAGGGCGGGGCGCAAGGCCGCGGCGGCGACAGCGAGCTGCGGCGTTGCGCTGACGCCATCCTGCAAGGTACGCAGTGTGCAAAGGATCGTGTGGCCACACCACCTGGAAGGTGGCACAAAATGTCAAAAATCCACTGCATGCCGTACAGGCGTGCGCACGCTGTCGCGGCGTCCTGTGTCGCATGAGGAAGGCACCTACGGCAGTCTGTGCCGCAATGCAGCCATGCCGTACAGCGCTTCTTCGCCCCCGCCGTTGCCCGGCCGCCGTGTACAGCAGCACCCAGTTCACGTTGGGAGCTGTTTCTGCAGCGCACGCCACGACAAGCATCCGTTCCGTTTCCTGGCTCTGCTAAGCCCCTTGACGTACCTCTCATACCGGTACCTCCTTTTGCCTCCGTCAGGCTTTGCGTCCGCGCTGTGCACCCCGGCCAAGCCCGGCTCCAGCGCTCTGACCACCCACCCGCTAGTGGCCCGCGACGCGGGGCGGCTGCAGCGCTGGGCGGAGCTGCTGCTGCGGGTGGTGCACCCGGCAGAGCTGCAGCAGCAGGTGGGGTAGCTTAGCAGCTAGTGTGTAGTGTGTTGCGTCGCAGCTGGTTTGGGAGGCAATGTCGGGTGGCAATGTCGTGGCGGGGCTGATGGTGATGCTGCTGCGACTGGTGCACCCCGTGGAGCTGGAGCAGCAGGTGGGGGTGGCTTACAGCTTGTGGGGGAGGCAGTCTGGTGGTGGTGCAGGGTGGTGCTGCAGCTGTGGGTAATGCACCCGGGGACGCTGGGCCAATTGGTAGGTCGTAGAATAGCACCCGCCTTGAATGGTTTTACAGACTTGGCCCCTTTCCAGAGCCCAGCCCAGTCCCAAGCGGGAGACAGGGCTGGTCCCGGCAATCAGGGACACGGAGTTTCCCACCCCTCTCACTGTACGGTTACGAGGCAACCGCTCTAGTAGTGTATTGACCACGTAAAACCCGCGGTCACCTGGTCACGGAGCCAACGGCACCCAGAACCCTGTGCTACATCACATACCCCGCTAGTCCGCCACTTGACTTCAGCTCGGCCGCATTGAAGGACGACGATTGGGCTTGCGTGCTCACTGCCCTGGCGGTCCTTGCTAACCCACTGCCCATGTTCAACACCCGCGGCCAGGCTCTGGCGCCGCCGGGGGCCCAGCGGCAGCCCACGACAGCGGAAGGAGGCCCGGTCGTGCCGCTGCTGACGCCGTCCATGCAGTGGGTGGTGCAGACCCTACTGACACAGAGCGCGCAACACCCGCAAGGCCCCGCACAGCCGCAGCAGCAGCAGCAGGTGCGGCAGCGAGAGGCGCGCAAGCGGCCGTTGGGTATGGACTGTGGATTTGCATGCACCCTAAGGCGTATTAGCTTGGGCTCTGCACCCATAGCGATCTGCGTTCGTGGCTTTTTGGTGTGCAAATGCGAAAGAGGCATTTCCTTAACATGTGTGCTTTTTCCATTGTTGCAGGCCGATGGCAGGGACGACGGCTGGGCAGCCATGCTGTTTTGCCAGCGGAAGGTGAGCAGAGGGCTACATGAGGGCTCTGGGGCCTTAATGCGTCTTGAGGCACTTCCATAGCTTTAGGGAAGCAAAAGTGCGATAGAGCAGCTGGAAACAGCGGGGGGATCACCCACTCCTCTTAAAATCTCTGTGCCCGCAGGTGACCTGCCTGGCGGTGCACCGGCTGCTGCTCACGCTGCCCTGCAGCCGCGCCTCCGACCTGCGGCCCGCCGTGTTCGTCGGTAACACCAGCGCGGGGGCCACCGCACGCAGCCTGGCCATGACCGGCAAGGTGAGGACAACAAGCAACGGGGCCGCCAAAGCGCAGGTGCTAGCACTCATCAGAGCGGATGGCAGAGGGCGGAAGGCAGCCGTTGTACCGTACCGTGTGTTGTACCGTACCGTGTGTTGTACCGTACCGTGTGTTGTACCGTACCGTACCGTACCGTGTGTCGAGGTCCGTGCGCCAGGGCCATAGCAGACGTCACGGAGCGCTGCCCGGGTATTGGAGAGCGCCACGTGCACCGCGCTCGTCCCGGGCGCTTGCCGTACAGTACGTCCTAGTCAGTATCAAACAGTACGCACTAAGCAACTGGCCAGTTACATCCATGATCTTGTTTGTTGCCGCCAACAGAAGCAGGAGAGCATCCGAAAAGACTTCGCCTCTGGCCGCCTCAACGTGCTCATTTCCACCGACGTGGGGGCGGAGGGGCTGGACTTCCGGCGCTGCTGCCTGGTGGCGGTGCTGGACCCGCCCACGCACGTGACGCCCTTCGTGCAGTGCGCAGGCAGGGCCCGCGCGCCCGGCTCGCGCTACCTGCTGTGCGTGAGGGACGACAAGGAGGAGGACATGGTGGCAAAGCGCAGGAGGTGGGTTGGTGGACGGGTAGCGGCACACTGATAGCGGTAACTGGTGCGGCAGGTGGAGGCGCATGCACGACCATGTGACCTGACGTGTTGCTCACACCGAAACTGCAAAGATGCTTGTTGCGCCTGTGTTGCTTACAGTCTCGTCCACCCCGGGGAACGGGGACAAGCGCACCCGCCGGCATATACGGTACACCCGTGCACGTCCTTGCTCCGCTGCACCCCTCTCCCCCGCAGGGAGGAGGCTGCCATGGTGGCCAAGGCGCTCAAGCTCAGCGCCGGGCCCTGGCCGCGGCCCTACCAGCTGCAGGGCGGCGCCTCGCTCAAGGCGCTGCAGGCCCTGCAGGCGGAGCTGGCATCGCTGTACCGGGTACCCAGGACAGGTGGGGGCGGACGCGTCTAGGGCAGCCGGGTCAGTGAAGCTGCTGTGGCAACATGGTCAGAGGCGCGGCACTGTACGGGCTACGGGGCGGGTTTGCGCGGGAGCTGACTGGCATGGGATGGCAGCAGACGGTTTTACTGGGGCAATGCGACACTGCAGGCGGCTTCCTTTCAGTTGCTTCACGCAGCTGCATCGCCGCTGCACAGCTCTTTCGTGCTCGACTCCGTTGCTGTACTGCATGCACACAGTATGCCACAAAAGTACTTAGATGCACACAGTGCTCCAGATAACTTAAGTTGCAAGCTCGGACGAAACCCACGTAGCTGTGCCTTGTGATTGCCACCCCCAGGTGCGCTGGCCTGCTCGTCCACGGCCCAGGGTCTGCTTGAGTCCTACTGCCGCTCGCTGCCGGGCAACGGAGGGTGAGCGACATGGCACGTGCTGGCACACGACCACGACTTTACCATTGGCAACCTCCATCCCCACACCTTGTTGCCCTGTGCCTTTGCTTTGCCTCCCGGTACGAAGTCGGGAGCACGGCGCCGGAGGCTCATGGCACGTGTCTTGCCAACCTCCTCCACAGGGATGTCCTGCTCCAGCCGTACTACTCGTACGACAACGGCCTGGAGGGCTTCCGGGTGACGGTGTACCTGCCGGCCAACTGCCCCGTGCCACGAGTGGAGGGACCCTGGCTCAAGAGCAAGGCCGGCGCAAGGCAGGTATGACACATATCGAAACCATCTTGACTCCTGAGATCAGGGGAAATACTTTGACCGCAGAGCTGAAGGACGCACTGGCGCCTAATGGTTAAGCAGGTGCATCTCCAAACGGCTGCATCGGAGCAGGCCTTGGCCAGCGCTCCGACAACCTAGCCCTACCGTACTAAGGCCGTCCAGCAGAATTGCGGCACCACGGAGCACGATGGCGTGGTACCTGCCGGGATGCAGACGGTTGCGCGCTGTAACAAACTCTCGTGTACGGCACATTCAACATCCCCCGTGCTGCCGGCCCCTGGGAGCAGACCGCCTGCCTGGACGCTGTGCGGCTGCTGCACGGCTGCGGGGCGCTGAACGACTACCTGGAGCCCACCTTCACGCGGCGGGGCCGCATGCGGGAGGCGCAGCAGCAGGACGCACGTGGGTGCTGAAAGGCGTACCGCAACAAGCATCGTGCCGACTCGTTTGGGACCACTTGGGTGTTTCGTTGGCCGTTACGTCCAAGGGCAGCGTTGAGGACTAAGTCTAGGGCAGTGCATTCTTGGTGCCCCTCTCCTAACCTTAAAAACGTGTTCTTCGCACCCGCAGTGCGACGCATCGGGCTGCCGCGGGTGACCCTCACCCACCGCCTGCCCAGGGCGCTGCGACCGCCGCACGCCGCCACCACAGCTCCCACCGCCACCGTCACCATGCCACCTCAGCGTAGCACCAAGAGCCAAACCAGCAGGGGCGCCGCGGCTGCAGTCTCAGCCTCCCAGCCGCATCCCACAGCTTCCACCGAGGGCGGCGGTCCAGCAGCTGTCGAGGTCCGCCACCTGCACGCCTTCGCCTTCACCCCCTTGCCGCAGTACGGAACAAGTGCTTCGGCCGCCACCTCGTCCCAAAGCCACGGCATGCGGCTCCACCCCTTCGGCCTGCTACTGCACGAGCCCCTGCCCTACGACCTGCCGCCCTTCACCGCATACCTGCCTTCTGACGTGATGGCTGAAGCCGCTGATGAACCCCACAGCTCCAGCAGCGCTGCTGGCCCAGTGTCTGCGCGGCTGGTGTGCGTAGGTCCTGTAGCCCTCACACGTGCCCAGCTGCACGCCCTGGAGGCGGCAGACCGGGCCCTGGAGCGCCTGCTGGTGACCCGTGGGTCAGTTGCTGGGACGGCGGCTCCCAGCGGGGCCAGCTCCGGAACCAGAGGCCCTGGAGGCAGCTCCGGAGCCAGTGGGGCAGCCCCGGTGACCCATGGGTCACCTGCTGCTGCCTCTGCAGCCTCGGGCGGGCGTGGTGCCGGAGGTACGGGAGGCGGCGGTGCAGGACGCGGGCCTGGAACTGGTGGAGCCGACGGGATGTGTGTTGGGGAGGAGGCCCTGGCGGGGTGGTCGGAGCGGGTGGGCCTTGGGGCGCTGAGGAGGGCGCTCCGGGCCGCGGGGGTGCCAGTGGAGGCCGCTGTTGGGGAGGACAGGAGGCTGGCAGCAGGAGATGCGACAGCAACGGTTGACGCCGAGCAGGTGCCGCCCCCACCTTGGTGCGTGGTGGTGCCGCTCGCGGAGGGGGAGGCGAAACGGCACGTGGCGGCCGCCGGCGGCGGCAGCGGCAGCAGCAGCAAGAGAAGCGCCAGCAAGGGCGCTTACAGCGCTGCTGCCAAGGCCGGAGGTACCCACAGCGGTACGGCTGCTGCCGCGGTGGACTGGGAGTTCCTGCAGCGCATGGCGGCCGGCCCGGTGCCGCTGCAGCGCCACGTCAGCGCCCTGCCGCCTCTGAGGGGCTTGGGTCAGGGCAGTGACGGCGGTGACGGCGGGTCAGCTCCGGCGGCGGCGGGGACCGCAGGAATGGGCGCAGTGGGGATGGCGGCGGCGGCGGGGCCGGTGGACGGGCTGGCGGCGGCGGTGGATGCGGCGGTCCGCGACGGCGGCGGGCTGCTGCTGACGCAGACGGGCGCCACGCTGCACGCGTACCGCGGCATGGGGCCGCAGGGGGTGGGCCCGGGGTCGGCGGTGCGGCGGCAAGCGGCGGCGGAGCCCGGCGCTGGGGGAACATACGCATCCCGGCTCACCAAGTGCGTCTGTCAGGATTTGTTTTATTGCATACGGGTCTGGCGCTGCTGACACTGTCTTAGGCTGCCAGAGGGCAGGCGGCCCATCCAGCTGTATGCCTAGCATGCTCCTCAGCTGTGCTGGCGTAGGCAGTAGCCAATCCCCTACCCTCTGCTCGGTTCAATGCCAAAGGCGCCGCGCTGTTGTTCGCTGCAGGACGTGGTGTGTGGATCCCGCCTGCGTGCTGCCGCACCAGCCATTGGTGGCCGTGTCGCCGGGGACTTCAACCGCCTCCAACGTCCTGCAACCGCCTCAACCGCCAAGCCCCAGCAACCAACGGAAAGTGGACAGCAACAGCGCCGACGAGCCTACTGGGCATGGCGATGGTGGAGGTGGCGACGCGCTGCTACTGCTGCCCCAGGCCCTGGCTGTGGCCCCGCTGTCGCTCGCCGCCTGGCGGGCGCTGAACGCAACCGCCAGCCTGCTGTGGCGGGCGGAGGGGCTGGTGGCGGCGGCGGAGGCAGAGGAGGGGTTGCTGCGGCCGGCGGGGTGAGCACCGGCACTGCGTACGATCGTTACTTGCCCCTGTCGGTTGAAGGAGCACCTGCATGCAACCCTGCCTAGGTGTAGACAATTTACCAGTGCCACATGCGATGAGATGCTGCTTTTCGAGGTGTCAACCTGGTGTCACACGTACGTCACGTACTTACGTGCCCTTACTGATGTGCCCTGTCTTGCGAGCAGCTTCTTGGAGCCAGACAACAACACCCCCAGCCCGCCACTGCCGGGAGGCACCCGCCACCCGGTGTCGTACGCCTTGGCGGCGCTCACCACGCGTGCCGCGTCGGACCCGTCGTACGACTACGAGCGGTTGGAGACCCTGGGAGATGCTGTACTCAAGTACCTGGCAACGCTGTACACGTACGGCAAAGAAAGGTAAGCATTTTTACAGCACGTCACACTGTCTACCATCATAAACTGGAGCACGCCTCATACACCTCGGACATTATTGAGCGGCATGTACCATATAACCTTTATCCAGATACGGGACCAATGTGCCGTTGAAGTGGTAAGCACTAGTAAGCAAGTGTCTCTGTGCTGCTTCCGTACGGCGCAGGCACGTGCTGACCAGCCACGAGGGCGTCATGTCGTACAAGCGCGACCAGCTGGTGGCGAACGAGGTCCTGGCCCGCACGGCGTACGGCAGCGGCTTGCAGCACTACATGCGGGCCGTGCCGTACGACATGGCGCGCACGCTGCGCACCCGGCGGCCAGCGCCAGCGCCGTCCTCCTGTGTTACTGGTAGTGCGGCTGCCGCTGCTGCAGCCGCCGCTGCGGCCGCAGCCGCATACTGGGGCGACGTCCAGGAGGGCGACAGCGGGAGCAACGCAGACCCATGGGACGGCGGGGACAGAGCACAGGTGAGCACGTTGGCTGACTCCAGCTGGCTGCGCCCAGCCACGAAGCTGATCATGTCTCGACCGGACCAGTGATGGCTGCAAGCCTGGGGCATGGAACCCGCTACGATGCAGTCAAGCACCCCAGCTCCCTTGCGCATACGAATACTGGGGAGGGTGTCAGGCGTCATCTGTTTGCACTTCGGGGGTTGTTTCAGGAAGCTCGCACATCTTGCCCATCCAAAGTGCATGGTTCAGTACTTGTACAGCGTCTGTAGACTTGCCCTGCTCATACATGTCCCTCTCTTCGCAGGCCGGTGTGCGCGGCAAGCGGCTGGCGGACTGCGTGGAGGCGCTGGTGGGGTGCCACGTGGCAGCGGGGCTGGCGGAAGGTGCTGCAACGCGCATGACGCCGGCGGCGGTACGCCCCGCACCCTCTGCTGCAGCAGCGGCAGCTGGATCCGTGGAGGGGGCAGCACCCACTGGGGGCACTGACGGGGGCTGCCGCCCGCGGCCGCCTGCAGCAGCTGCAGACTCTGAGCCGCTGCCCGCGTCTCTGCCTCTGCAGCACATGCAGCAGGAGCTGAAAGAGTGGTTGACAGCTGGCGCAGACACAACAACAGGTCACACCGCAAGCCGCGAAGGCGCTCACGCGGAAGGCCCATGGTCGCTCGCTGTGTTCGTCACCGATCCGGCTGCAGGCGGTACATCCAGCAGCGGCGGCGGCGGCGGTGGTACGGCAGCGGCGGCGTCCCTGGCGGCGTCGCTGCGCTTCTGCATGGGCCTCGGCGTGCTGCCCCACGATGCAGGGGAGGTCCTCCAGCAGCTGCTCAGCACCGACCCATGGGACGGTAGCCTAGGCACGGCCAGCAGCGACAGGCGAGGCAGGGCAGTGGGGGGACAGGCGGCAACGGTGTCAGGTGGGGCCGGAGGCGGCGGCCGGGACGGCAAGGGCGTGGCAGCGTGCTCGGCGGCGGTGCAGCGGGCCACCGGGTACGTGTTCCGCAACCCGCAGCTGTGCGCCGCCGCCGTAACGCACGTCAGCTGGCCGTACCGCGCCCCGCCGACGGTTGGTACGGCGGCGGCGGCGGGAGGTGCCCTGGGCAGCGCGGGCGGCGCGGGCAGCCACTACCAGCTGCTGGAGTTTGTGGGGGACGCGGTGGTGGGGCTGGTGGCGTCGGTGTGGGCGTACAGGTGGGTGCCGTGCGGGTCCCACAGGTGCTGTAGCCTACAGTGTAGCTGCCTAGAATGCTAGCAGCTGCTGTTCGGGCCAGCACATGGCACCCGAGCGCAAAGTCATCTAACGCCTGCTCTTTTGGTCCTCCCCGTGCTCGCTTCCCAGGCGTGGCGGCGACCCACAAGAAATGTCCACGTGGCGCGAGGCCTTGGTACGGAACGACACCCTGGCGGCACTGTGCGTGGCGTCGGGCCTGTACGACACCATGCGTGTACGGCACAGGCAGCTGGCGGCTGCCATGGCGGAGTACGCCGCCGCGCTAAAGGCGGGCAGGCCGCTGGGTGGCGGCGGCGCCGCCACTCCGGAGGATGCCCAGGTGGTCGTGCAGGTGCCGTCGCCGCCGCCAGCTGCGGGGAAGGTGACGGCCGCGGCCGCTGAGGCCCACCACGCATCGCTGCTAGTGGCGGCGAATGCACTGCTGGCGGCTGGCCCGGATGCCGTACTGTCGTACAGTGACGGTGATGGGGTCCACAGCGACGGTGATGTGGCGGAAGGTGGCGGCGGGAAGTTGCGGGGAGGGGAGGAGAGGGGTAGCGGTGGCGGCGGCAAGGCCTCCTCCAGGGCCGCCGCCGCCGCCGCTGCCGCGGCTGCAACCGCCCCCAAGCCCCTTGCTGATGTGGTGGAGGCGGTGGTGGGTGCTGTGTTCCTGGACAGCGGCGGCGACCTGGCGGCGTGCGAGCAGGTGGGTGGGGTGCACGCCGGGCTGGGGTACAAGGGAGTGGAAGGAGTTAGAGCTGTAAAGGGCACAGCGCCATTGTCGGGGACAACGCACTGACCATTGACCATACGCCGCGCTGCAGTGGCCGTAAGCTGACTTTGTGGCTGAGCCATCCTAGCACCTGGGACTGTTGGGGGTTGGGGAAAGAGGTTGGGCAGTGCCGTAAGGCTGTAACGAACCGTAGCCGCTGCACTGAGTATCTGGCTTACCGGTAACGATGGGCGCATTGGGAGGCGTATAACAGAGCTGTCCTGAACCGTGAATGGGTGCACACTACGCCTGGGGATCTGTCATACACGAGGCAATGCTCTTTAGCAACCTGTGTGTCGGAAGCTGCAGCACACCACCAGTCTCCTTCACCCTCACTCCTCCCCAACCCAACCCACCCTGCTGCAGGCTTTCCGCCGCCTGCTGCTCGCGCACCTGGAGCTCCTCGGGACACATGGACATACAGTTGAAGGCGGTCGGCGAAGCCCTGCGCCGGGTGTGGCCGATATGCCCACCCCTGCCTCAGCAGGCGCAGGGACGGCCGGGAAGCGCGGAGGGAAAGCCTTCGGCCGCGCGTTGTTTCACGGAAGCGGAGCTGCTGTGCTCGGCTGCGGCGCGCTGCCGGTTGGGCCAGCGTCGGCTAGCGTGGTGCAGACAGCGGTGGGCCTACGGGGCCCACAGGCAGAGCGCAGCGGATGCCTGCAGCTGCTGCGGTCGCAGTCGCAGCCGCAGCGGCACCCCCGTGTCCAGGCGGCAGGCGCGGGTCCAGGAGTGCAGCGGGGCGGAGCTGGAGGGTTGCCTGCGAAGGGCATACTAAGCGTGGTGCGCCGGAGCTCTGCGCGCCCCTTGCAGGTGAACAGCAGCCTCGTCGGGATGAGGTGGTAGCGGCTGCGGTGGCAGCTGGGAACCGTATCCGTTTGGTGCTAGGGGTTGGTGCGGAGGCCCCGCCTGCCCAGCAGGAGGGGCTCAACCCATACTGCGTGGCTGTGCAGCCAGAGCTTGGAGCGCTCTGGTAGTTGGAAAGAAGCGCATGGTTCCAGGTGGCGGTTGGGCTGCGCGCGGCCGAGGCGGGACGAAACGGGGCGGGAGGAGGAGCGCCCTTCAAGTCTCGCTAACGAGCCAAGTGCTAGCGGTATGGCCCACACGCCCAAACCGGGTCGTGTGCCACTGGGTATTTGATTGTAAGCCTTGTTCAACGCGGATGAGTGGTGACACACAGTGCGCTTCGACAGTCACAATGGTGCGCAAGTGATGGGCCTGGTCCGTGGCTTGTACGGATCAGGGCAGCTCCCCGGTGGGGCTCATCCCGTGTGGACTTGCATGGTCCTGCCACAATTTGTCACGCCTGTAGTGTCGTTGAGTTGAAGACCCTATCGAGGGGAGAAGCTAGCAATGTGTGTCCGTGTGAACGGGGAGACGTCTCAATCGTTCGAGTCTGCGCAGGGAGTTAAGCAAGGCTGCCCGCTGAGCACAGAGCTTTTTGCCCTTTTCATAGAAACGCTTGGGGATTATGTGGACTGGTACGACGCTCACCGGAGCAATACCTATAGCGCGGACAGCCCGAGCCTAGGTGACACCCTCGTCA
>VFQN01002448.1_pt1 | contig 28587 bp, 26 predicted proteins | sample 3512371 | NCBI WGS metagenome assembly VFQN01 (sample SAMN10412370, study PRJNA504923) | tailings metagenome | isolation source: Replicate 2 from Balatoc abandoned mine | place: Philippines: Itogon, Benguet | collected 2017-08-28
CGTGCCGATGCGGCAACAGGTCTGCTCGATATCAAGCGGCTCGGCGAAATGCTCTCACGGATCAGGGGTCGAATCGTCCATAAGCCGCTGGAGCATGTGTCGCCGCTTGCGGTTCCGGTGATGCTTGAAATTGGCCGCGAGACGGTGCACGGCGAGGCTGCGGAAGCGCTTCTGGCGGAAACCGCGGACGAATTGGTCAAAGAGGCAATGACGGGGGTTTCAGGTGGTCGCGACCGCGGCAACTAATTGGCCGGACTACCGGACCGACGAGGTGGAACTCGCGGGCATGCGGCTGGTCGTGGACCCGGCCGGCATCGTCTGGTGGCCCGAAGAGCGGCTCCTGGCGGTGTCCGACCTGCATTTCGAGAAGGCCTCGAGCTTCGCGCGCTATGGCGCGCTGCTGCCGCCGTTCGACACGGCGGCGACGCTGGCACGCCTGTGCGAGGCGATCATGCGCTACCGGCCGCGGACCGTTCTGGCGCTGGGCGACAGCTTCCATGATGGCGACGGCCCGCAGCGGCTCGGCGATGCCGACCGCGACATGATCGCGGCGCTGCAGCAGGGCCGCGACTGGATCTGGGTCGCCGGCAATCACGATCCCGATCCCGCGGTGGGTATCGGCGGGGTCTTCACGCCGGAATTGCGGATCGGCGCGGTCACGTTCCGGCATGAACCGAAGGGTCAGACCGGCGAGATCGCGGGTCACCTGCATCCGATGGCGCGGATCAGCGCGCGCGGCCGTTCCGTCAGCCGCAAGTGCTTCGCGATCGATGCCGAGCGGATGGTGATGCCGGCCTTCGGCGCGTTCACCGGCGGACTGAATATCCGCGCGGCGGCGTTCATGACCGTGTTCGGTGCGCTCTCGTTCCGCGCGCACATGCTCGGCGCGACGCGGCTCTACGCGGTCGATGCGATGCGCTGCCTGCCGGGCTGATCCGCAACGCAAGACGGCTGGTCGGTTACTCGGACCTTCAGTTCTTCTCTTTCAGTTCTTTGGGCCGTGGCCGCCGATATCCTGCATCGCAGGCTCGACCGGTTTGACCCCGGTCGCGCGATTGATCAGCACCGTGACCAGCCACAGCACCACGCCGATCGCGATCAGCACGCCGGCGATCCGGTATTGCTGTGGATCGCGGCCGGTCCAAGGGCCGACCAGGAATGCGCAGGTGATGGCGCCGAGTACCGGCACGACGGTCGGCGTGCGGAAATGCTTGTGGCCGACCTTGTCCTTGCGCAGCACCAGCACCGCGACATTGACCACGGTGAAGACGCACAGCAGCAGCAAGGCTGTCGTGCCTCCGAGCGCCGGGATCTCGCCGACGAAGGTTATCAGCAGAAACGCGAGAAGGGTGGTGAATCCGATCGCCGCATAGGGCGTGTGCCGGGATGGGTGAACCTTGCCGAACACACGCGGCAAGACATGCTCGCGGCTCATGCCATAGACGAGGCGGCTTGCCATCAGCATGTTGATCAGCGCGGAATTGGCGACCGCGAACATCGTGATGAATCCGAAAATCCAGACCGGGAAGTTGGGCGCTCCGGCCTGCACCACCTTGAGCAGCGGCGTTTCGCCTTGTCCGAGGTCTTCCGGAGAAACCAGCGTGATCGCCGAGATCGAGACCAATACGTAGACGGCGCCGGTGATGAACAGGCCCGCCAGCAATATCTTCGGAAATATCCGCGTCGGGTTCTCAGTCTCCTCCGCCATGTTCACGGAATCCTCGAAGCCGACCATCGCGAAGAAGGCGAGGGTGGTCGCGGCGATCACGGGCCAGAAGAAACTCGTCTCCGGCGACGTCTTGAATGTGAAGGCGCGCGAGACGTCGCCCTGTCCAAGCCCGATCGCCCACAGCCCTATGACGATGATGATCAGGAGACCCGTCAGCTCGACGCAGGTGAGAACGACATTGGCCTTCACGCTCTCGCCGACGCCGCGGAAATTGACGAGCGCGACCAGCGCCATGAAGGCGAGGCCGAGCAGCGTGATCCCGGCGGTTCCTGCGAGGTTGAGATTGAAGGAGTTTGAAAAGTTGGCGGCGAAGGCGCGCGAGGCGGTCGAGGCCGAGGTGATGCCGGAGCACATCACGGCGAACGCAACGATGAAGGTGAGGAAGTGGATGCCGAAGGCGCGATGGGTATAAAGCGCGGCGCCCGCGGCACGCGGATATTTCGTCACCAGTTCGAGATACGAGAATGCGGTCATCAGCGCGACCACGAAGGCTACCACGAAAGGCAGCCACACCGCGCCGCCGACCTGCTTTGCGACCTGTCCCGTCAGCGCATAGATGCCGGTGCCGAGAATGTCGCCCACGATAAACAGGAGAAGCAGCCACGGGCCCATCACCCGCTTCAGTTCGGGTTGTCCGCCACCCGCATGCGCCGCGCTCTGGCCTTCGGTTATCGCAGTCACGGCAGTCCCCTCGTTCAACCGCACCCATCGGCAGAGCGAGACTATGCACAGTCCGATGTTCCCGCAAACACGCGCTTGCGCTATCCAGAGGCGGACCGAAGGGGCGGTCATTGGATCGAGAATGGCGGGTACGACAAAGAAGCGCGCGGCAGCTCGGCATAAGGGAGGCGCAAAGGCTCCGCGCCGCACTCAGGTTGAGCGGCGACGGGAGGCGCAGGACAAGCTGATGCGCGCCGCGATCGCACTCCTGGTCGAGCGCGGCTATGCTGGCTTTTCCACCATTGCGGTTGCTGCGCGCGCCGGCGTGTCGCGAGGCGCGCGGGAGAATTATTACAAGACCAAGTATGACCTGATTGAAGCTGCGTGGCAGTCCGCGCTGACGCGCGCCGAAACCAAGGCCCGGCTCCTGGCCGACAAGATACTCGTGTCTGCCGACGCGGTTGAGGATTTCCTGTCGAGTTCCGCCTCGTTTTTTCTCGGCGACGACTATATGGCGATGCTCGAACTCGCCATGGCGGCGCGTACCGATGCTCGCGTGGAGCGGATGTTTCACACCTTGTTCCGCGAGAACCGCAAGCGTCACGACCGGGTGTGGATCGATGCATTCGTGCGCGCCGGCTACGCCAGAGCCGATGCCACACGCTTCATCGATGTGGCGAATTGCATGTTTCGCGGCGCGGCCCTGATGGCGGCGTTCGGACTGCCGAAAGCACGGTATCGCGGCGTCGTGGGGGAGTTGCGGGGGATCGCGGGGGTGTATCTGGGAACGCCGGGAAAGCCAGCATCCGTGTCCCGGGCGCGGCGCGGCGCGAGCGACGCGAAGTGACGACGCAGAACCGGGACCCATTTTCAAAGCGATGGGTCCCGGATCAGCGGTGCATCATTTCATGCTGCACCGCGTTCGGGCACGAGCCCCTGCCTATTTCATCCGTCCGAGCACCGGATCCTTCACGTCTTTCACCGTGTCGATGATGACGTTCAGCGGTTGGCCGCCGACCTTCTCGACCTTTCGGATATAGATGTCCTGCACCACGTCGCGAGTCTTCGGATCGATCGCGATCGGACCGCGTGGGCTCTCCCACTTCATGCCTTTCGCCGCATCGATCAGCGCTTCGCCGTCGGTGTTGCCGCCGGTCTTCTTCAGCGCCTCGTAGATCAGCCGCATGCCGTCATAGCCGCCGGCCGACATGAAGTCCGGCGTGCGTCCGTAAGCCGCCACATAATCCCTCACGAACGCCTCGTTGCTGCCGGTCTTGTGCTCCGGCGCGTAATTCCACGCGGTGATGATGCCGAGCGATGCGTCTCCCATGCCTTTCAGGGCGGTCTCGGCGGTCACTTCGCCGGTGCCGAGCACCTTCACCTTGCTGGCGTCGAGGCCGCGTTCGGCCAGCGCTTTTGCGAAGGCGGCGGGCTGCGCGCCCGCCGGCACGAACAGGAAGATCGCTTCGGGATTCATGTCCTTGGCGCGCTGCACGAAGGCGGAGAAATCCGGGTTGGCGACCGGGAAGCGCACCGAGCCGATGATCTCGCCGCCTGCCTCCTTGAAGGCGCGCTGGAAGCCGCCCTCTGCGTCATGGCCCGGACCGAAGTCCGACACCATGGTGTAGACCTTCTTCACCCCGTTCTTCGCAGCCCAGGCGCCTAGCGTCTCGGCGGCCTGCGGCAGCGTGATCGAGGTACGCGCCATGTAAGGCGACTTGGTCGTGATGATCGAAGTGCCCGCATTCATCACAACCATGAATTTCTTCGCCGATGCCGACACATCTGCCGCTGCCAGCGCGTTCGGCGTCAGCACGAATCCCGCGAGTATGTCGACGCCGTCCCGCACCACCATCTCCTGCGCCAGGCGCTTCGCCACATCGGGCGCAACGCCGCCAGTGTCCTTGCGGATGAATTCGACCTTGCGTCCCGCCACCATGTCGCCGTGCTGCTTCACGAACAGCTTGATGCCGTTGTCCATCTGCACGGCGGTATCGGCGAACTGTCCCGAATAGGGCATGATCAGTCCGATCTTGATCGGTTCCTGCGCGTGTGCCGATGCGGCTATTCCAAGTGCGGCGGCGAATATGAGCACGCCTGTCGTTCTGCGCATGTCTGTCCTCCCTGAAAGCGCGGTCCATGCGGTCGCGCGCGATTTTCCGTTTTTTGTTGACAGCAAAAAACAAGCTGTTCAGCTTGAATATTGCTCCCGCGATCGCGGCAAATCAACAGCGAGATTGCGCACAATCTCGCCCAATGCTCTGGAAACGCCATGCAACGCTCGGAAAAGAGGATTCTCACCACCCATGTCGGCAGTCTCCCCGGGCGTGGCGAGGCCGGCCACGAAACCGCGGATATCGCCGCGATCCGACATATTATTGCGGCGCAGCGCGAGGCCGGTCTCGACATCGTCAACGAAGGCGAGTTCACCAAGGGGGGGGACTGGCTGAGCTTCATCGATGGCCGGCTGGGTGGTTTTACCGCTGCGCCGGCAACCGGGGGCTCGCTGCTTCTGCAGGGCAAGGATCGCGAAGCCTTTGCCGATTTCTACAAATACGCGGCCGAGCGCGGCACGCTGTTCTACGTCACGAAAGACAAGCCCGCGATTAAACGGGTCTATTGGGAATGCACCGCCCCGATCACGTATACCGGCCAGGCCGCGATGCAGAACGAGATCGACCTTCTCAAGCGTGCGCTGCCGGCGGGTTACACGTCTGACGCCTTTCTGACGACGACAGCGCCGGCGAGTCTGGAGCCCTATCATGGCAACAGATATTACAAGACAACCGAGGAGTTCCTGTTCGCCTTCGCGGACGCCATGCGCGTCGAATACGAGATGATCGCGAATGCGGGATTTCTGGTCCAGGTTGATGATGCCTGGCTTGCGGCGTTGTGGGATCGCATCGGCATCGGCATGGGGCTCGAGGCCTTCCGGAAATACTGCATGTTACGGGTCGATGCGCTCAATCATGCACTGCGCAACATTCCCGAAGAGCGCATCCGGTATCATCTGTGTTGGGGCAGCTGGCACGGGCCGCACGCTTACGATATCGCGTTGCGCGATATCGTCGATATCCTGCTGCGTGTGAAAGCGCAGGCGTATCTGATTGAAGGCGCGAATGCACGCCACGAGCACGAATATCACGTCTGGGAGAACGTGAAGCTGCCGGATGGCAAGATCCTTGTTCCGGGCGTGGTCGCACATGCGACTGACACGATCGAGCATCCGGAACTGGTCAGCGAGCGCATTCAGCGCTACGCAAAACTTGTCGGCAAGGAAAATGTCATTGCCGGTACCGATTGCGGGTTCGGCGAGCGCACCCATCCGCAGATCGCCTGGGCGAAGCTGCGCGCGCTATCCGAAGGCGCGGCACTGGCAACCAGGGCGCTGAAGTTCGCATAGAACGCATGCGCGCGGGGTTTGACATCCGGCGGGTGCGGTTAGGTTCACAGCCGGCTTGTCGGGCGCCCTTGCAAGTGGAGCGGGCCGTTGCTTACGGCAATGCCATTCATGTTGAAAATTCATTGGCGGCTTACGCGCTGTCGGCGCTAATGCAACCTGTATTGCGAGTCGTTGTCGAAGTGGAGCTATCCAATGTCGCTTTCAATCTATCGTGCCTCCGTCCCGGTCTTCGTTCAGGGGCTGGAGACGCTCGCGCACATCCTCCGCAAAGGCGAGGACCATGCGCGCGCCAACGGCATCGATCCTCGATCGTTCGTCGATGCGCGGCTCGCGCCGGATATGCTCACGCTGGCCGGCCAGGTCCAGCGCGCCAGCGACACCTCGAAACTGTCCGTGGAGCGGCTGAGCGGCGTACCTGCGCCGAAAATGGAGGATAATGAAGCGAGCTTCGCCGAGCTGCATGCCCGGATTCAAAAGACCGTGGATTATCTGAACGGTATCAAAGAAGCGCAGTTGGCCGGCGCCGAAGACAAGCGCGTCGAGCTCAAGGTGCGCGACTATAATCCGGTCTTCACCGGCACGTCATATCTGTTCGGGTTCGGTCTGCCGAACTTCTTCTTTCACGTCACGACGGCTTACGACATCCTGCGGAACGGCGGCGTGCCGCTCAGCAAACGCGATTTTCTGCGCTTGCAGGAATAGCGCGGTCAAATGCGGCTGCTGGTGAGCGTCGATAGCTCACCAGCAATGTCGCTTGCGGTCCGCTTACGCCGAACCCTTACCAGGCGTAACCGTAGCGGCCATACGGACGGTAGCCGTAGCGGTAGCCGTAGCCATAACGCGGCGCGTAATAACGCGGTGCGTAATAGCGAGGCGCGTAGTAAGCGCGCGGCGCATAGTAGCGTGGGGCATAATAGCCGTAATACGGCCGGTAGTAGTTGCCGTAATAAACCGGCTGATACGGGGCATAGCCGTAGCCCCCATAATAACCCGGTGCTCCGTAATAGCCGGCATTCGCGATAGCAGCGCCGGCAATCACGCTGGCGGCAACGCCCGCGCCGACCCAGCAGCCATAGCACCGCGCCTCGGCGGGCTTCGGCGCAGCCAGGGTCGCAGCCGCGAGCGACGCGGCGGCAACGAGCGTCAACATAATCTTGCGCATGATCATCTCCTCAGCACGCATGGGACGTTCCACCCGGATACGCGCCCGGGTGAAACCTAACACATGCCGAGGCTTCGAATGTCTGAACGACATTTACACTTTCATGAATGAAGGTGAATGAATTGCCAGAGACAAAGCATCAATGTGGCATCACCGTCATTGCGACAGCGCGCCAAGCGAGAACGCGCTCAACAGGACCGGTCCGGGCTTCAGCTTGATCTGCTCGAACCACTTCTCGAAAATCTTGAAGATCAGGCCGGTGCGGTACACGTCGGCGAGTGCTGAATTGACCGCAAGCCGAAGCGCCCAGTCGCCGCGTGGCAACGTGATTGCGTACGGCTCGAAGGACAGATCGTCCGGCAGCATGGCGAGAGCCTTCGGATCCTTGAACCGGGCGCCGACCAGCAGGAGCTTGTCGCTGGCATAGCCGTCGACTTCGCCCTTTTCCAGCGCGGCGATGCCGGCGTCGCGATCCTTCACTGCAACCAGCGTGATCTTCAGCTTGCCCTGCTTGATGAGGTCGTTCAGCGCCGACTCATTCGACGTATTGGCGGCGACCGCGATCTTCTGCCCGTTCAGTTCGCTCGCCTTGGTGACGCCGGTGCTGGTGCGCATCACGATACCGGTGCTCTCGACGAAGGTGACGGACGAGAAGTCCACCTGCTTCATGCGCGACAGCGTCATGGTGGAGGAGCCGCATTCCATGTCGGCCTTGCCCTGCGCCACCAGGTCGAACCGGTTCTGCGTGGTGACCTCGACCCATTCGATCTTGAGCGGGGTATTCAGCGACTTTCCGATCCATTCCGCTGCCAGGCGGCACAGGTCGATGGTGTAGCCGGCTGGCTCCTTTGTCTGCGGGTTGGTGAACGAGAACGGAGTTGCTGCCGCGCGATAGCCGATCTTGATGGTCTTGGAGTCCGCGATCCGCTTCAGGCGGCTGTCAGCGGGCGTTTGCGCGCCCGCAATCGATGCGGTCATGATCAGGGCGACACAGGCAATCGCGGCACGCAGCATAACAATACTCCCCCAGGACATTGAGGCCGGGAGGTTACTGGGTCGCGCGGGAACCCGCAAATCCTGCTGCGCAAGACGGGCCGGAACGAACACGTATTGCGCTGCGTTCACCGGCAGACAAATTCGACGAGCCAGGCGAGGGAGCCATGCACCCCATCAACGTGAAGCGCACTGTCATTTCCGCCGCGATTGCTTCCGCTGCCATGCTGACCGCAGCGCAGGCACAAACCATCGGCACGGCCGTAACCGACCTTAATCTCCGGTCCGGCCCCGACCCGCAATTTCCCGTGATCGGGATGATCCGGGAGAACCAGCGCGCGACCGTTCTGGGCTGCATCGAGGATAGCCGTTGGTGCCAAGTCGACGTCCGCGGACGGACCGGCTGGGCGTATTCCCAATATATGACCATGACGGGTGACATGGCCGCGATCCTGCCGGCCCCCGAAATCGAAGTCGACGTGGCGGCGCGTCCGGTCATCGCTCCGCCGCCCGCCGTGGCCTATCGTGCGCCGGCACCGGCTGTGACGTACCAGGCGCCGGTCTATCAGGCGCCAGCGCCGGTCGTGGCTTATCGCGATCCGGCTCCGGCGTTAGCCTATCCTTATCCCGCTCCTGCGGTGACCTATCAGCCGCCGGTGGTGGCCTATCAGACTGCGCCGACTGTGACATACGCTGCGCCTTCGACCGTTGGTGCGGCGCCACGCGATTTTGCCGGGCGACTGATTGCGCCGCGTGAAACGATTTATGCGTCAACCACGCTGCCGCGCGCGTATGTTCCGCCACGCCTCGTGCGGACCTACATCGCGACAAATCCGCTCGAGACCGTGTGGCTCGAAGGTAGCCTGATGGTTGGTGCAGGTCTGCCGGACAACATCCAGACCATTCCGGTGCCCGGCTCGCGTTACGATTACGCCTACGTGAACGACTACCCTGTCCTTGTCGACCCGGGCACGCGCCGCGTCGTCTACGTATCGCGCTAACGAGTCGAAAGCGGTGCGGGGATAAATCCTTGCACCGCTTTTGCGCTCGTCTCGCTAAAGTTTTCTGCAAAGCGTTATCACGCGATCGAGTGCCACGATCACGCCGCCGTCACGGCGCTTTGATGGCAGCGCCCCTCGTTTGCCCCGAACCGAACGCCCAGATGATTGTTACGCGTTCGGACACGCGACCGCAGGTTCACGTCCGATGACACGAGGGGCTGACAATGAAACGCATTCTGATCGCCGCTGCTGTGGCAACGCTGACATTCGCCGGCGCGGCGCAAGCACAGACAACCGGCATCGCCACCACGGATCTCAATCTCCGCACCGGCCCAGGGCCAGAACAGCCCGTCATCGGCATCATCAAGGCGCGCCAGCGGGCGCAGATCATTGGCTGCGTCGAAGGCAGCCTGTGGTGCCAGGTGGAATATCGCGGCAAGCAGGGCTGGGCCTATTCGCAATACATGTCGTTGCGCAACCGCAGCGGCACTGTCGTTGTGGTGCGTGAACCAGTCAACGTCGCTGGCGTCCCGGTGGTGGCCTATAACGGCTATGTCGAGCCGACTTACCGCGCCGACATTGCCCCAGTCGCCGCAGCGATCACCGCGCCGCTCGTCGGCGCCGGCGGAGCGGGTGCGGCTGCGATCGGCGCGCCGAACCCCACGATCTATGCCTCGACCTATCTGCCGCCGGCGCGCGTCACGCCGCCTGCCACCGTCGGCAATTACGTGGCTGCGAATGCCGCGCCGTCCTTTGCCTATCCGGGCGAAGTGATCGTCGGCGCGAGCCTGCCGCAGACCGTCGTGCTCAATAACGTGCCCGACTATCGCTACCAGTATGTCTACGTGAACGACACCGCCGTTCTGGTCGACCCGCTGACCCGGCGCATCGTTTACGTCTTCCGCTGACGACATCCGCGCGGGCGCGATCCCGACCCGATCGCGCTCGATCGACCAGGTGACGCGGAACAGCACGGTGGATCAGCGTCCCCGATCTGCCGGAGCAGGATGGGCCCGGGAGCGCCAGCCCGGGCCCATTCGTATTGTGGAACGGCGCGTCGCCTTGATGATGGCTGCGCGTAATTCGCTTACGGGAGTTTGCGCGAACTGCGCTTGCTCAACCGCTTGGCGTTGCCCTTCACGGTCTTCATTGCAGGCTTAACCGCGGCGGCGCCGAGTTCTGCGGCTGCATTGGCCGCGCGCTCGGTCGACACCTTGCCGAGCGCCGCATCGCGCGACAGCCGCAGCGCCGCTTTCTGCGCCTCGAACATCCCGCTGGATGCGGCCGCGACTTTCTCGCTGATCATCCGCGATCTCTCGGCCTTGCCTTGTGGCGAGGCGAGACGGTGCCACAGCACCGCGCCGATCTGCATGTTGGCGACCATGAGGTCGCCGGCGAATATCCATGGATTGAACGGCCGCTGCCCCATCGTCACGCTACTCCCCGCATACCGGCTGCTCCACATTGCGCCCGGAAGTGGCCGATTATGCGGCGCGGTCGCGCTGTCGCGGCGCGAAGCGCGCGGACTGAACGTTTCCGGCGATGCGCGGACGCATTCGTGCCGCAATTTTTGGCAGGGCACGCAACCTTTGCCCCGGTGTCAGAGTTTCCTGACGCGAAACCAAAGGGGCACAGCATGCACTCCATCATCTACATCATCGGCTTGATCGTCGTGGTCATGGCCATCCTCAGCTTCTTCGGCCTGCGATAAGGATCTGCACATGACCGACACCACAACCGTCGTCGCAATGCCGAGCGATCGATCCACAAATTTTGACTGGGGCTCGGTGATCGGCGGTGCGCTGATCGCCACCGCTCTGTCGTTCGTGCTGTTTGCGTTCGGCTCCGCGGCCGGCGTTGCATCCGTCTCGCCTTACAGCTGGAACAACCCGTCCGGCATGACGCTGACCATCGTCGGCGCGGCCTATGTCTCGGTCGTGATGATCGGCTCGTTCCTGGTCGGCGGCTATTTCGCCGGCCGCTATCGCCGTCCGGCTGGCGGTTCTGCCTCGATCGAGGAACGCCGCTCGCGCGATGGTGCGCACGGCCTGCTGATGTGGGCGCTCGCGCTCCTGATCGGCGTGGCGATCGCGTACATGTCGGTCACAGCGGCTATTTCGGGTGCGACCAGCGCGGCCGGCGGCGCCGTCGCGGGTGCGGCGCGCAGCGATGCGGTATCGACTGCGATCGACCGCATGATGCGCGCCAACACCGCAGATCCGGCCAACACCGCGGCGCCGCGTGACTCCCGCGCCGAGGTGGCCCGCGTGATCACCACGAACGCGCTGACGCGCGGCGAGATCAGCAACGAGGACCGCGATTATGTCGCCCGCATCGTTGCAGCTGAAACGAGGCTCAGCCCGGAAGAGGCGCGCAAGCGCGTCGACACCACCATCGAACAGGCCAAGCAGGCGGCGAACACCGCCCGCAAGGCGGCGGCTGGCATCGCCTTCCTGATCGGCGCGCTGTCGATCTTCGCGGCGGGCGCGGCCTATTGGGCGGCGATGGCGGGCGGCCGCGAACGCGACGAGAATGTATGGCGCTGAAACAGGGCGATCGAGCTATCGCCTGAACCGAAAGAGCCCGGCGCATATGCGCCGGGCTTTTTTCTAGATGCGCGATCAGCGCACCACGACGCGGCGCGGCGCGACAACGCCGACGCGTGCGCGCGGGGCTACGACGCCGACGCGCGCCCGGGGCGCCACGACAGCCGCACGCGGTCCGGCGCAGGCCGCGCCGCGCACACCGCGCACGCATCCCGCCTCGGCTTCGGTCGACTGAACACTGACAGTCACGGTAACGGTCGCGGCGGCAATCGCCGCGAGGAACAAGGCACGCATGGAGACGCCTCTCTGTTGGATCAATCCGGCTTGGATAGACCACGCGGATTAAGGCGCGATGCGAATCCACCGGATGCTTGAAGCGTTTTCGTAAACGCGTCCTTCAGGATAACGGCCGCGGCCACCATGGAGCGGGGCGCGACAGGCGAAAGCGCCTTGCGCCGCGATGCATGAGACAGCCGGCGATCATGCCTTCTTCAGGAATTCCGTCTTCAGCACGAGGCCCTTCACCTGCTTGGTGTTGCACTCGATCTCGCCGGTGTCGCCGGTGAGCCGGATATTCTTCACCATCGTGCCGCGCTTGAGCGTCTCCGAGGTGCCCTTGACCTTCAGGTCCTTGATCAGCGTGACGGAGTCGCCGTCTTTCAGGATATTGCCGTTGCTGTCGCGGGTTTCGTCGGTCATGGGGCTTGCCTTGCGCATTCGGGAATCGGACGCTTCTTTTAAGCTGCAACGTGAAGAGGGCAAACCCTGTAGCCCGCATGGAGCGAAGCGCAATGCGGGAACGGCGGCCCCGGATTTCGCTGCGCTTCATCCGGGCTACGCGCTACGGCTTCCGCTTTTTCACGCGAATGCGCAACGTAACACCGTCCGGTTGATCCACGTCAAACGCGTCGGTTTTGCGCACGAGGTCGCTGAGCTTGCTGGCGCCGTAGGTTCTTGAATCGAAATCGGATGCCAGGCTGCCGAGTTGTTTGCCGACCGCGCTGAGTGTTGCCCAGCCATCCTCGCCCTCGGTCTGTGCGATCGCCTTCCTGATAAGCGCGGCAGCAGCGCTCGGTGGTTGCAACGAGGCGGCCTTTTGCGCCGTGCCCTGTACACCCGCCAACAGGTTCTCGGTGTAAATGAACCGCCCGCAGGCCTGCCGAAAGCTCTCCGGCGTCTTCTGCTCGCCAAATCCGAAGACATCCTTGCCCTGCTCGCGGATGCGCGAGGCGAGCCGCGTGAAATCGCTGTCCGAGGACACCAGACAGAAGCCGTCGAAGATGCCGCTATGCAGGAGGTCCATCGCATCGATCACCAGCGCGATGTCGGATGCGTTCTTGCCGGTGGTGTTGCTGAGATGCAGATGCGGGATGATGGCGTGCTTGGCGAGCACGTCGGTCCACCCTTTCAATCGCGTGCTGGTGAAGTCGCCGTAGATGCGGCGCAGGCTCGCCTGTCCGATCTTGGCGATTTCCTCGAACAACCCGTCGGCGATCTTTGCCGATGTGTTGTCGGCATCGATCAGAACGGCAAGGCGCGGCGAAGAGGATTCAGTCGGCATTGGCGGGCCTTTCCGTCGGTGCTCAACCCTTTGTAGCCCGCATGCAGCGAAGCGCAATGCGGGGAGGGCGGCCCCGGATTTCGCAGCGCTCCATCCGGGCTACGGTTGCTATGCCCCGTAGCGGCTGAACAGTGCTTCTACAGCCCTATAGCTGGCCAATCGGTAAGCCCGCATATCAGACAAGCCTCGCCGGACGGCGGCGCGCTCTTCGTCGCTCAGCAGATAGACGCCCGCATGCTTGCGCTCGATCTCAGCCAGCGATTTCACGAACTCGTCCTGCGCCTCTTCAGGCCATGAGGCCACGCGCTCAAGCAAGATTTCGATACTGTCCTTGGCCATGACAACTATGTCTGAACTCGCCCCACTGCCACGCCACCGTCGGATGGCGCTGACCTGTAGCCCGCATGAAGCGAAGCGCAATGCGGGATCGGCAGCCCGGATTTCGCTGCGCTTCATCCGGGCTAAGCGCTACGTTCTCATATCGATAGGGATGCACTCGGGTTTTTCTCCCTCTCCGCGACGATCCCAAGAATTGTAAGACCAAGGAACCGTCATCTCTAACGGAGTTATCAGCAATTTGAACGGAGGCTGCATTTTAGAAAACTTGGTAAGGAAGAGATCTATGCGGTTCCGAGGCATAAAGATCCAAGGCCTCACTAACCAATCTCTCGGTATGCCAGCATCTCTTTCTAATGCACGCGAGACCAACTCCCACTGTTGAGACCATGCCGAGATTCTTTTGATTATGGGCGACAAATCTCTACCATAGGTGACCTCACACAAATAAACTCGCTTGTCCCTGACGCTGATTGCTACTGCGTCCACATACCAATGTTTGCCCTTATCAAAATCCGGGTTTTTATCTTTGCTGTCTTGGAGGCAGAATTCTGTATTGAGAAATATGGAACGATCTGCCCTCAAATAGTCCGTCACAACGCCTTGATAAAAATCCATCGTTTAGCCCTTTATCGGACCGGCAACTGATACTGAAGCCATTGCCAAGCAGAAGATTTCGCTCGGCGCACTCCTTGCTGGAAATAAGAGCTTCTTGGAATGCAATTCCAACCATTGGCCATCGCGCCGTCAATAACAGCGAAATACCATAGAATCGATTAGCAACCAACGGTTGCGTTCAAAACCCCTCCATCGCCATCTCCATCACACTGCCGGCGCCCGCTTCGATCCGCGCCAGTTGCGCACCAGTCTCCGGCAGCATCTTCTCCGCGAAAAATCTACCCACGATCAGCTTGTTCTTCAGCGCCTGCGCATCGAGCGCGCCGCCGCTTGCGCCGCCTGACTCGCTCGCCGCAAGCTTCTCGTTCACCGCAAGCGCAATGCGGCCCCACATCAGGCCGAGCGCGACAAGCCCGAACATGTGCATGTAGTCGGTCGCGCCGGCGCCGGCATTGTCGGGGTTCTTCATCGCGTTGTTCATGAACCACATCGTCGCCTGCTGCAGGTGGCCGAGCGACACGTTGAGCGGCTCGACGATCGGCTTCATCGCGTCGTTGGCCTTGTGTTCGTTCACGAAGCCTTGCACCTCGGCGAAGAATGCCATCACCGCGCGGCCGCCGTCCTTCGGCAGCTTGCGGCCGACCAGATCGAGACCCTGGATGCCGTTCGCGCCCTCGTAGATCATGGGGATGCGCGCATCGCGCACGAACTGCTCCATCCCCCATTCGTTGATATAGCCGTGGCCGCCATACATCTGCTGCGCGTTCACGGTGTTGGCGAAGCCCGTATCGGTCAGCACGCCCTTCACCACGGGCGTGAGCAGGCCCATCATGTCGTCGGCATGCTGGCGCTCCTTCGGATCCTGCGAGCGATGCGACAGGTCGCCATAGAGCGCGGTCTGGATCACCAGCGCGCGCGCCGCCTCGTTGAAGGCGCGGATGGACAGCAGCGTGCGCCGCACGTCGGGATGCACGATGATCGGATCGGCCGGCTTGTCGGGGAATTTCGGCCCGGTGAGCGAGCGGCCCTGCAGCCGCTCCTTGGCGTAGATCACCGCGTTCTGGTACGCGACCTCGGAGAGCGCCAGCCCCTGCACGCCGACGCCGAGCCGCGCTTCGTTCATCATCACGAACATCGCGGCGAGCCCGCGGTTCTCCTCGCCGATCAGATAGCCCGTGGCATTGTCGTAATTCATCACGCAGGTGGCGCTGCCGCGGATGCCCATCTTGTGCTCGATCGAGCCGCAGGTGACGCCGTTCTTCTGCCCCAGCGTGCCGTCGTCATTGACCATGATCTTCGGCACGATGAACAGCGAGATGCCCTTGGTGCCGGCCGGTGCGCCGTCGATGCGCGCCAGCACGAGATGGATGATGTTCTCGGTGAGGTCCTGCTCGCCGCCGGAAATGAAGATCTTGGTGCCGGAGATCTTGTAGGTGCCGTCCGGCTGCTTCACTGCCTTGGTGCGGAGCAGCCCCAGGTCCGTGCCGCATTGCGGCTCGGTGAGGTTCATGGTGCCGGCCCAGACACCCTCGATCATCTTCGGCAGGAATTTCTTTTTCAGGTCGTCGCTGCCGTGGGTGAGGATCGCGGCGACCGCGCCCTGCACGAGGCCGGAATACATCGAGAAGGCATGGTTCGCCGACGCCAGGAATTCGTTGATGATGACGGTCAGCGTTCCGGGCAGTCCCTGGCCGCCATATTCGGTGGGACATGACAGCCCGACCCAGCCGCCGGCGACGAGGCGGTCATAGGCGTCCTTGAAGCCCGTCGGCGTGGTGACGCGGCCGTCCTCGTGGCGCGTACATCCCTCGATATCGCCGGTACGGTTGAGCGGGGTCAGCACCTCGGAGCAGAGCTTCCCGGCTTCTACGAGCATTGCCTCGACGACATCCGGCGTCGCATCGCCAAATCCGGCCACATTGTTGTGGCGCTCGATGTGGAACACATCGTTCAGCAGGAACATCACGTCGTCAGTGGGCGCATTATAGACTGGCATCGCTTTCCCCGAATCGGTTGGCAATCTCACGCTATTGCGTTTCGCGAGCGGGCGCGATTGACCCGCATTTTTCTTAAGAAAAACCTTCGGTTAACCGCTTGTTTACCCTGACGCGGAAAAGTCTGTCCGCGGGGGCGCGCCACGTTTTCTGAAGACCCCATTCTTTAGAGAGCGCGGTGCCGCGAAGGCGCGAAAGCCGGTCAGGCGATGCGGGTACCATCATGAGCGAGCGCGTGCGGGTGAGTGAAGAGGATGCGCGGCGGAGCCATCACGCGCCAGCACCCAACAATCCCTATTACTTTCCCCCGGCAAGCTATAGCGGCGGACGCGATGCCTATCCCGCGCAGCCGCAGGGACAGGCCCATCCCGGGCAAGGCTATCCCGGGCAGGGTTATCCGGGGCAGCCTTATCCGGGGCAAGGTTTTCAAGGACAGGCTTATCCGGGGCAGGGTTTCCCGGGCCAAGGCTATCAGGGGCACGGCTATCCGTCGCAAGGCTTCCCTGAGCAAGGCTATCCGCAGAATTATCAGCCTGGCTATCCGCAGCCCGCGTCCTATCCCTATCCGCAGGGGCCGGTGATGCCGCCTTATGCGGGCGCGCCGCATTATCCTGCGCCCGCTTATCATCAGGCGCCGCCGCTGGCCGGCTACGGTCATGCTCCGTCGCCGTATGCACCTCAGGCCGAGTCCCAGGGCCCGGCTGGCAATGTCGATGACGCCTTTGCCCAGATCGCGGCGCGCATCCGTGCGCTCGATACCGATCCAGCGGACGGCGAGGCGATTGCGCCGGTCGCGCCGCAGCTTGCGCCGTCCTATCCCGCGGCCGGACAGTCTTTCGCCGCACTGCACCGCGCCGCGCCGAGCGTCGACCTGTCCGGGCTCGAAGGCCAGCTCCGCAATCTGACCGCGCAGATCGAGACGCTGCGGCAGCCGGTACCGGATTTCTCCGGCATCCTGCGCGAGTTGCGGCAGGATCTCGGGGAGATTTCAAATCGTCTGCTGGAGGCGATGCCGCGCCGCGCCATCGATGCGCTGGAAGAGGAAGTGCGCCGGCTCGCCGATCGTATCGAGATGAGCCGCTCGGCCGGTGTCGATCCGGACGCGATCGCCGGGATGGAGCGTTCGCTCGCGGAGGTCCGGGATGCGATCCGCAGCCTGAAGCCGGCCGAAAGCCTCGCGGGCTTCGAACAGGCGGTGCGGAATTTGACCGCGCGGCTCGACCAGTCGGCGGGCGCCTATACGGATGCCGCGTCGCTGCAGCAGCTGGAAAGCGCGATCGCGGCGCTGCGCGGCATCGTCACCAATGTCGCCTCGAACGATACGCTCGCCGGGTTGTCGGAGGAGATCAGGGGATTGTCGGCGCGGGTGGACCGGGTGGCGTCGTCGCCGCGCGGGTTCGACTCCGAGATGCTTCAGACCATCGAGCAGCGGATCGCGAAGCTGCCGGTGCTGGGCGCGATCGAACGCGGATTTGCCGAACTGATGGCGAAATTCGATCAGTTTCAGGTCCCCGCGCAGCCGGCCCTCGATCCCACCCCCGCCGTCGACCACCTCAAGCGGGACCTCGTGCGAACCCAGGACTCGCTCGAGGCCGTGCACTCGACTCTCGGCCACCTCGTCGACCGTCTTGCCATGATTGAGGACGGCATCCGCGAAGCGCGCTTTGCGGCGGAAGCTCCGGTGCCCGTGCCGGGGTCGATGCTGAGATCCGGGCCGGTGCCTCCTTATGATCCAATGCTGAAGATGGATCGTGGCGCGCCTGCGGTTGAATTGCCGTTGCAACCGGCCGAAGCTCCGCACATTGCGCCGATGATGCCTGAGTCGATCGTGCGCCAGCCGGCGATGCCGCACGCCGGATCGCATCCGGCGAGTTCGCCTCAGTCGGTCGCGGCTCCGCACCTCGCGACTCCCGCCAAGCCCAACACCACGGAAGTGCCGAAGTCTGCGATCCGGTCGGCGATGCTGGATGCATTGAAGAAGGCGGAGTCTGCGGCCGCCTCCGCCCCGGAGCCTGCGCAACCCGCGCCCGCAATGAGGGAACGCAATCCGATCGATCCCAGCCTGCCTCCGGATTTTCCACTTGAACCGGGCTTTGGCACTGCACGTCCTCATTCGAGCGGCTCGGCCGCCGAACGCATCGCTGCGTCAGAGGCGGCGCTTGCCGGCGCGAAGCCCGGCGAGGCCGGTCAGGCGGGTCAGACCAATTTCATCGCGGCCGCGCGGCGCGCGGCTCAAGCTGCCGCAACGGCAGCGCCCGATATCTCGGCCTCGAAGCCTGAAGAGGGCTCTGGTACGCAGAGCGCATCCATCAGCCGAAAAGTTCGTTCATTGTTCGTTGGCGCCACCGCAATCGTCCTGGCGGTCGTCGGCGCACGGTTTGCGATCGACATGTTCGACCACGATGGCCAATCGGTTGCCGAAATCTCAGCACCCGCTATCTCCGACATGGACGAGGAGCCCGAGTCGCAGAAGCCTTCAGCCGCGACTGCGCCGGCGATCATGCCGGTCAAACCAGATGCTTTCGCCGTTCCGCCCTCCGGCGTTATCGAAAGGCCCCGCACCGCGACGTCGCCGGCAGTGGCGCCGACCGATGGAGTCGCGACCGGTTCGGTTGCGCCCGCGAGCCGGCCGGCTAATCCAACCGTCGAGCAGCCAGCGGCATTGTCCCGCGGACCGTTGGCCTTTCTGCCTGAAAAGCTCCCTGCGGGACTGCGTAATGCCGCCGCAAAGGGACAGCCTGCCGCCGAGTTCGAGGTTGGCATCCGTCAGATCGAAGGCCGTGGTGTTCCGCAGAACACGGAAGCTGGGCTTCGCTGGCTGGAGCGCGCTGCCGAGAGCGGCCTTGCGCCCGCTCATTTCCGGATTGCCGGTCTTTATGAAAAAGGCATCGGCGTAAAGAAGAGCCTTGCAACCGCACGGCTGCACTACATCGCCGCGGCGGACAAGGGCAACGCCAAGGCCATGCACAATCTCGCCGTGCTCTATGCAGAGGGGATCGACGGCAAGCCCGACTATAAGACGGCCGCCGAATGGTTCCGTCGCGCCGCGGAGTTCGGAGTCGCCGACAGCCAGTATAACCTCGCGATCCTTCATGCGCGGGGCATCGGGGTCGAACAGAACATCACGGAATCCTACAAGTGGCTGGCTCTTGCGGCGATGCAGGGCGATAATGATGCCGCGAAGAAGCGCGACGAGATTGCGTCCAAAATCGATGCCGGCTCGCTCGCCTCGGCGCGCGCCGCCGTCCAGTCCTTCACGCCTCAGCAGCAACCTGACGACGCGGTGACCGTTGCCGCACCGCCCGGCGGTTGGGATCGGCCGGCTGCGGAGCAGGCTCCCGGACGGAAACCCCGTGCGGGGAGTGTCGCGAGGGTCACGGCGTCCTAACCATCGCCGAAAATCCCGAGCTGGCGCCGACAAAACATTCGACTAATCCGCTCAGTCCTGTACGGATGAGATCAAACGCGGCGTCATTCGGCGGCCGCGCGCCGGATTATTTGCCGCACTGATCATGCGGGGCTTGCCCCGCCAACGACGGCTGGCGCAACCGGTGCAAATTTATCTTCCCATCGCCGAACTTCCGGTCAACATGTTCCTGCTCTTCGGAATGGGACTGGCTGTTGGCTTTATCTCGGGAATGTTCGGGATTGGCGGCGGCTTCTTGATGACGCCGCTTCTGATTTTCATCGGTATTGTTCCGGCGGTCGCGGTCGCGACGGTGTCGAGTCACATCGCTGCGTCGTCGGCGTCCAGCGCGCTTAGCTATTGGCGGCGCAACGCGATCGACATGCCGCTGGCGATGGTGCTGCTATGCGGCGGCATCGTCGGTACAGCGGGCGGCGTCGGGCTGTTCACGCTGCTGCGGTCGGCGGACCTGCTCGATCTGGTGATCGCGCTGTCCTACGTCGTATTGCTGGTAGCGGTCGGCGGCATGATGGTGAACGAGTCGGTGCGTGCCATCGCTCGGGCGTACCAGGGCTATCCGGTTGTGTTGCGTCGTCCGGGAAGTCACACCTGGTTGCACGGTCTGCCTTTCAAGATCCGGTTCAAGCGCTCGAAGATTTACGTCTCCTCGATCCCTGTTCTCGGCATTGGCTTCATCATCGGTTTTGTCGGCGCGCTGATGGGTATCGGCGGCGGCTTCCTGCTGGTTCCGATGCTGATCTACTTTCTCCGGGTGCCGACCGCGACAGTCATCGGCACCTCGACGGTGCTGACACTGATCACGATGGCATCCGCGACCGTCATGCACGCCGCGACCAATCATCTGGTCGATGCGCTGCTCGCGCTCATCCTGATGGTCGGAGGCGTGGTTGGCGCCCAGTTCGGTGCGCGCTCCGGACAGCGGATGAAGGCGGAACGGCTGCGGCTTCTGCTGGGATTGCTGGTCCTCGGCGTCGGCGTGCGGTTTGCCCTCGATCTGCTTGTCCAGCCGTCCGAGCTGTTTTCGATCCGCTTCACCGGAGATGCCGGATGATGAAGCGTTGGGCCCTGATAATCCTGGTTTCGCTGTTTGCGGCTGAGCCTGCCGGGGCGGAACGGCTCATCACATCGTTGTCGAGCCATCAGGTGCTGGTGACATCGAGTTTCACCGGCACCGATCTCGTGTTGTTCGGCTCCATAGAGCGCGACGCAAAAACCGTCTCGCGGAAAGGGGATTACGACATCATCGTCACGGTCGCGGGTCCACGTGAAACCTTGGTGGTTCGCCACAAGGACCGCGTGATGGGAATCTGGACCAACGCGGAGTCACGAAGTTTCCTCAATACGCCGACCTATCTCGCGGTGCTCAGCAATCAGGCGGTTGGCGAAATTGCGAGTGCCGAACTGCTCCGCCGGCAAGGTGTCGGCATGAATCTCGTGCCGCGTCCGGCGGTGACGTCGTCAATTCAGTCGGGAGAGCACGACGCGTTTCGCGACGCCCTGATCCGCCTCCGTGAGCAGCGCAAGCTCTATGTCGATGATCCGAAGGGCGTGACGTTTCTTACGCCCAATCTTTTCCGTGCAACGATCCGTTTGCCGGCGGAAGCGCCGGTCGGGTCTTACGAGGTCGATGTAAGACTGTTTGCAGATGGCACGGAGCTTGCGCGCGCCAGTTCCGCTTTGGAGGTGGTGAAGGTCGGCATCGAGCAATTCATCGTCAATGCGGCGGCCAATCACGGCATCCTGTACGGTTTATTCACAACATTGATGGCGCTCACGACCGGCTGGCTCGCATCCGTCGTGTTCCGCAAGGATTGAGCACGACACCGCGCGGAGCATGGTTTCGCTTCGAGAGGCACTGTGGATTTGCTTCGCAGCGCTCTGCCATGCGCCTCAGCGCAAGTTGAAGCCGCCGCGATTTCCGCCGCTCGGCGGCCTGCCGCCGAAGCGCGGTCCGGGGCCGCCCATGCGAATGCCACCGCCGCGAGTTGGATTCTGGAATCGTGGTTCCTGAATTCTCGGTCCCTGGGACGTGCGAGGAAAGCTGGTTCTCGGCGTCGCGTGTCGTGGCGGAATGCGGTTCGCATCACGGCCGCGATTTCCGATATGACCGTCGCCGTTGCGGCTGCGGGGTCTTCCGATATCCGAATCTCGGCCAGGCCTGGTGTTGCCGCTGCTGCGCGGTCGTTCTGGTTTTCCGGCGCCACGTCCCGCGTCGGGCTTGGTGTGGTCAGGCTTGCCGCTGCCGCGATCACCAGGACGACGCGGATAGTCGGGCCGATGCGGATCGCGGATCCGAATGGGCTCCCTGATACGTGGAGGGATGACCGGCACGACCGGGACGTAGACGGGTCCGCTCGGAGCGATAACGGGGTCGAGCGGAAGGCGCGGCCCGGTAGGGATGCCGCTCGATACGCCCGGCGAGACCGGAATGGACGCGCGGGTGCCTGATGGTGGAGAACCCGGATTGGCGGGCTGGTTAGGCGCGGCGGGTTGCGCGCACGGACAGGTGCCGCCCGGCACAGCGGCACGGATCAGATTGCCGTCCCGCCCGCCGCCAAGGACCGAGGCCATCGCTGTGCGGGCTTGCGCCCGCTGCTGCAGCCTGCGCGCGGTCGCGCTGAGATCGCTGTTCGGATAGCGCGCGAGAAATTCCGCGAAGGCGGCCTCGGTGTTGAGCGCCACCGCCTCCTGCCATGCCAGCATCATCAGTCGCCGATCGAGGATCGAGCGTAAGCCGGAGGCGAGAGGATCGCTGCTGTATAGTGCAAGATATTGCTCGTAGACCACGACATCGTTCTCACGTACTGCGATCGCGAAGGCATCGCGCGGAGACTTGCCTTGCAATTCCGCGCGCCACTGATCGGCGGTTCTGCCCGAAACGGGCGCGGCATTGCTGCCGTTTGGTCCCGGAAAGAACGAGAATGGTTCGGTCAAAGCCGAAACTTCCCATGGTGTCTGCCGACCTCCGGTCGCGCCGTGCACGGCGAGCCGGACATTCTTCAATGCCGTCTCGATCGGCAATCCCGGCTCGCGGGCCGATTTCATCAGCGCCTGCGCGAAAGGCGAATTGCTTCCGGTGCCGTCGTCCGCGGTGTGTCCCGGCGACGTCGAATAGGCGAGCAGCGTACCTGCCGGAGCATTCACGAGAGCGAGGCCACGCGGCGCAGTGTTGGCGATGTCCCCGAACGGATTATTGCGACAGGCGTCGAGGATCACGATCCGCGTCTTGCTGCGCACGCTTTCCAGCATCGTCATAAGGTCGGCCAAGCGTAGGGCTTCGAGCGGGACATCGGCCTCGCGGGCGATCGTGGCGTCAACCGGGACCAGGAAATTCTCGCCATCGACCTGGACGCCATGTCCGGCGAAATAGATCAGAACCACGGTATTTTCAGGCTTCTCCGCAACACTGTTGGTGAAGAAGCGGATGACCTTGCTCATGCCCGCCTTGTCGAGATCGAGCGCGGAGGTCACCTGAAACCCGGAATCCTTTAGGAGCGAGCCGACGGCGCCGGCGTCCCGCGCCGGATTGGCGAGCGGACTCGCGTTCTTGTAGTTCGAATTTCCGATGACGAGTGCAAAGCGATCCTGTGCGGATGCTGCGACTGGCGCGCAGACGAGCGCGATCCAAGCGGCGCAGGAATACGCGAATTGCTTCAACATCTGAATCCTCCTGCTCGATTCCGCATTCGTATTCGCCGCGGTCCGCCGGTTACATCCGGCCGGATTCGTCACGCGTTGTTTGAAGCCATCGGTCCGGCCGGCCTGTCATTGGTCGACTTGTCCATGCCTGAGGTTCATGCCCTGCAGCGCGGGGTGACGCTATGCGGGTGCCGCCGCCGGCAAGAGTAAATTGCCCGATTTCGAGCGGTTACGCGATCACTTGCTCGCCAACGGGTGTATCTGTCACATGAAGGTGATGATGGGTGCGCATGTTCCAACAGTTGCAGTTGTGGGCGCTGGACCCGCCGGCTTGATGGCGGCGGAAACTCTGGCGCGTGCCAGTATCGCTGTAACGATTTACGAGCAGATGCCGTCGCCCGCGCGAAAGTTTCTGATGGCTGGCCGGGGTGGGCTCAACCTGACACATACTGAACCGCTTACGAATTTTGTGCCGCGGTATGGGGAAGCCGAGCCGCATTTGCGGCGCGCGATCGAGGCGTTTCCGCCGGACGCGCTGCGGGAGTGGAGCGAGAAACTCGGCCAGCCGACCTTTGTCGGGACCAGCGGCCGCGTGTTCCCGACGGCAATGAAGGCATCACCCCTGCTTCGCGCCTGGCTACGGCGTCTCGATGCGAAGGGCGTCTCGGTGGCGGCGCGGCATCGCTGGACCGGTTGGGATGAGAGCGGGTCGCTGACATTCGATACGCCAGGCGGGATCTTGCACAGAAGGGCAGATGTGACCGTGCTTGCACTCGGGGGCGCAAGCTGGCCGCGGCTCGGCTCGAACGGCGGCTGGGCGGATGTGCTCGCGCGCAAAGGCATCACAGTGTCCCGACTACGGCCGTCAAATTGCGGTTTTCAGGTCGCGTGGTCCGATCACGTCCGCGCGCGGCTGCAGGGGCAGCCGCTGAAGAACATCGCCATGTCCTTTGCAGCGCATCGCGTGCGTGGCGAAGTGGTGATCACGCGGGAGGGGCTTGAGGGCGGAGCGATCTACGCGCTGTCGCCGGCGCTGCGCGAGGCGATCGACACGACAGGCGAGGCGGTGCTGAATGTCGATCTCCTGCCGGACATGGAAACGCAGGAGGTCACACGCAGGCTGGATACGCCGCGCGGCAAGCAGTCGCTGTCGAATGTGCTGCGCAAGACGTTGTCACTTTCCCCGGCTGCGATCGCGCTTGCGCAGGAAGCGATGACAGGCCAGCTTGGTACGCTGTCGCCCGATACGATGGCGGCGTTGCTGAAAGCAGTCCCGGTGACTTTGATTGGAGTAGCGCCCATCGATCGGGCAATCTCGAGCGCGGGCGGTGTCATCTTCGACGAGATCGATGAATCCTTCATGCTGCAGAAGCAGCCCGGCGTGTTCGTCGCGGGCGAGATGCTGGACTGGGAAGCTCCGACCGGCGGCTATCTTCTTCAGGCATGCTTTGCGACCGGTGTTGCGGCGGGCGAGGGCGCCCTGCGCTTTCTCGCAGCGTCTGGGCGAGTGCCGCCGGCATGACCGATCTTATGGCCTATGCTGGCCTGTTTGCGGTGGCATTCATTGCCGCAACAATCCTGCCAGCGCATTCCGAAGTAGCGCTGGTCGGTCTGCTTCTCACCGGCAAGTTCTCGCCGCTATTGCTGATCGCGGTGGCGAGCGCGGGCAACATTCTCGGCTCCTGCGTCAACTGGCTGCTCGGCGGCTTTGCCGAACGCTTCCGCGACCGCAAATGGTTCCCGGTGTCGCCGGCGGCGCTCGACAAGGCGCAGGGCTGGTATCGCCGCTACGGGCGCTGGTCGCTGCTTTTGAGCTGGGCGCCGGTGATCGGCGATCCGCTGACCGTCGCGGCCGGCTTCCTGCGCGAGCCGTTCTGGTCTTTTCTCGTTCTGGTGACGATCGCGAAAACGGTGCGTTACGTGCTGCTGGCGCTGGGAGCGATGGGTGTGATGGGCACGGTGCTGTAACAGACGTTACCCCTCGATCTCCTCGCGCAGCATTTCCAGCTCCAGCCACTTTTCTTCGGCCGCAGCGAGGTCCGACTGCGCCTTCGCCATCGCATCTGTTGCGGCGTCGAACGCCCTGCGGTCGCGGGTGTAGAGACTGGGGTCGTCCAGCTTTTTTTGTAGCGCGCGGATCTCGTCCTCGAGCTTCGCGATCTGTTTCGGCAGGTTGTCCAGCGCGTATTTCTCGTTGAAGGACAGCTTCTTCTTCTGCTTTGGCGCGTCGGATGAGGTGGCTGCCGCCTTCTGCTCCTTCGCGCCTGCATTGCGCGCGGGCTTGGTCGACGCAACGTCGGCCCCGCGCTGCGTCAGCATGTCGGAATAGCCGCCGGCATATTCGTTCCAGACGCCATCGCCTTCCGGAACGATGACGGCGCTGACGACGCGATCGAGGAAATCGCGGTCGTGGCTGATCAGGATCACGGTCCCGGTATAGTCGGCGAGCGTTTCCTCCAGCACGTCGAGCGTCTCGAGATCGAGATCGTTGGTTGGTTCGTCGAGGACCAGGAGATTCGAAGGCTTGGCCAGCGCGCGGGCAAGCATCAGCCGGCCGCGCTCGCCTCCGGACAGCGCGCGCAGTGGCGTTCGTATCTGCTCCGGCGAGAACAGGAAGTCTTTCATGTAGCCGACGACGTGTTTCGTCTGTCCACCGATCGATACCGTGTCTCCGCGCCCGCCAGTCAGCGCTTCCGACAAGGTCCAATCGGGATTGAGGCTGTCGCGATCCTGTTCGAGCGACGCCATTTCGATATTGGCGCCGAAGCGCACGCTGCCTTCGTCGGGAGCAAGCGTTCCGGTCAGAAGCGAGAGCAGCGTGGTCTTTCCGCTGCCGTTCGGACCGACGATACCGATACGATCGGCGCGATTGATGCGGGTGGAGAAATCCTTGACGATCGGGCGGCCGTCATAAGACTTGCCGATCGATTTCGCCTCGATCACGAGCGCGCCGGATTTGTCGGCTTCGGCGACACTGATGCTCGCCTTGCCGACGCTGCCGCGATAGTCGCGCCGTTGCTGGCGCAGCGCCTGCAACTCGCCCATGCGGCGCATGTTTCGCTTGCGCCGCGCGGTGACGCCATAGCGGACCCAATGTTCCTCCGCGACGATCTTGCGATCCAGCTTGTGCTGCTCGCGTTCTTCTTCCGCGAGGATTTCATCGCGTCTCGCTTCGAAATCCTTGAACCCGACCTCGAGCCGCCGGGTACGGCCGCGGTCGAGCCACACCGTGATGCGCGAAAGCGTCTCGAGGAAGCGCCGGTCGTGGCTGATCAGCACCAACGCGGAGCGAAGGTTCTTCAGCTCGCTTTCCAGCCACTCGATGGTGACCAGGTCGAGATGGTTGGTCGGCTCGTCGAGTAGGAGAATGTCGGGGTTCGGCGCGAGCTCGCGGGCCAATGCGGCGCGTCGCGCCTCGCCCCCTGAAAGATGTGCCGGGTCTTCCGCGCCGGTAAGACCAAGTTGCTCGATCAGGTAGCGCGCCTGATACGGATCGTCGCCCGGCGCGAGCCCGGCTTCGACGTAGGACAACGTTGTGGCGTATCCCGAAAAGTCGGGTTCCTGCGGCAGGTACCGGATGGTCGCGCCGGGCTGGACGAAGACGCTGCCGCTGTCGGGCTCGATCATCCCCGCCGCGATCTTCAGGAGCGTCGATTTGCCCGAGCCGTTGCGGCCGACGAGGCACACCCGTTCGCCCTCGGAAACCGACAGGTCGGCCGCGGTCAGAAGCGGGGTGCCGCCGAATGTAAGCGCGATATCGCGCAGCTGGATCAGGGGGGCCATGGTGCCTTGCGCAGTGAGGGACCGGTGTATAGCGCGGCCGACGCTCCGCACCATCGAAAATCGAGGTGACACCCTCGCGCCTGTCATCCGGCCAGCATAATCTCCCGGTCCGGGAGAGAATCGCCTCATGAATGTCCTGAACCTGCCGCGACCGTCATGGATGACGGAAGATCTTGTCCTGCTGGAAGATCAGGCCCGCCGGTTCATGGCGGCGGAATACGCCCCCAATATCGAACGCTGGAACGATGCCGGACTGTATGACCGCGCGGTCTGGAACAAGACCGGAGGGGCCGGTCTCCTGTGCGCCGCCATGCCCGAACAATATGGCGGGGCCGGGGGGAGCTTCGCGCATGAGGCGGTGATCAACCGCGAGTTCGCGCTCTGCGGCTTCGACGCGTTCGGTGCACCTCTGCATTCGGGCATCGTCGCCCCCTATATCCTGCATTACGGCACCGAAGAGCAGAAGAGACGCTGGCTGCCGAAGATGGCGACCGGCGAAATGGTCGGCGCCATTGCGATGACCGAGCCGGGCACGGGGTCCGACCTGCAGGGCGTGCGTACGCATGCGAAGAAATCCGGCAACGGCTATGTGCTGAACGGCTCGAAGATCTTCATCACCAACGGCCAGCACGCCGATCTGATCATCGTCGTCGCCAAGACCGATCCTGCCGCCGGCGCGAAAGGCGTGTCGCTGTTCGTGGTCGAGACCGCGGACGCGCCCGGGTTCCGGCGCGGGCGCAAACTGAAGAAGCTCGGTCTCGACTCGAACGATACGTCCGAATTGTTCTTCGAGAATGTGAAGCTGCCGGCGGAGAATCTGCTCGGCACCCAGGAAGGGCAGGGCTTCATTCAGCTCATGCAGCAATTGCCGCAGGAGCGGCTGATTGTCGGCATCCACGCCGTATCGATGATGGAGCGCGCGCTGCAGCTCACCATCGACTACGTCAAGGAAAGGCAGGCCTTCGGCAGGGCCATCATCGATTTCCAGAATACGCAGTTCGTGCTTGCGGAATGCAAGACCGAGGCGACCGCGGCCAAGGTGTTTCTCGAGCACTGCATCGAACGCCATATCAGGGGCGAACTCGACAGCGTGACCGCGTCGATGATCAAATACTGGTCGACGGATGTGCAGGCAAAAGTGATCGATCGCTGCCTGCAAATGTTCGGAGGCTATGGCTATATGGACGAATATCCGATCTCGCGGATGTACCGGGATGCGCGGGTTTTGCGCATTTATGCCGGCACGAACGAGATCATGAAGCTGCTGATTGCGAGGAGTCTGTAACCATGGCCGACGCCTTCATCTACGATCACCTTCGCTCGCCGCGCGGACGCGGCAAGGTGGACGGCTCGCTTCACGAAGTGCAGACCGTAAACCTCGCAGCGCAGGTGCTGCAGGGTGTGCGCGAGCGCAATGATCTCGACCCCGAGCTTGTTGACGACGTGGTGATGGGCTGCGTCGACCCGATTGGCGAGGCCGGTGGTGATGTTGCGCGCATCTCGGCGCTTCTGGCGGGGTACGGTGACAAGGTGCCAGGCATCCAGATCAACCGGTTCTGCGCATCCGGTCTCGATGCCGTGAACTTCGCCGCGGCAGAAGTCATGTCGGGGCAGCACAATATGACGATCGGCGGCGGCGTCGAATCGATGAGCCGTGTCGGCATCGGCGCGTCGGGCGGTGCCTGGTTCATGGACCCGATGGCGGCGATCCCGACCTATTTCATGCCGCAGGGCA
>VFQN01002449.1_pt1 | contig 28578 bp, 34 predicted proteins | sample 3512371 | NCBI WGS metagenome assembly VFQN01 (sample SAMN10412370, study PRJNA504923) | tailings metagenome | isolation source: Replicate 2 from Balatoc abandoned mine | place: Philippines: Itogon, Benguet | collected 2017-08-28
AACCGGAAACTGACAGCCTGTGGGGAGCGAGGTTAGTAGCCGGCAAGGCGCCAAGCAAAAACGCGAAGCTTACCGTGTAATACTTACCGACGGGAGGCACTGCGCGGCTGGGGGGGGGGGCAAAGCACACTGCACAGGGTGGTGCGCTGGCAGCATGCCCGCTTGCAGGTGCGGAGAGGGGCAGGTGGCACGGTGGGAGGACGGAGTGGCAACGCACACTGCACAGGGAACACAGCAGGCAGGGGTAAAAGGGGGATGAACCGCGGCGCTTATGGATGGTCTGGGTTTTAGGATTTCGGCTTTCCCTCTGGGTGAAGGCGGGGGCCGCGCTTGGGCGGCTGGGTTGGGATGCACGTGCGGGGGCCTGGCTCCTGCCAGCCATGGCATCGGGTTTCTGGTACAAACTTTGCCGTTGCAGCTCACTCAACGGTAGTTTGTTAAGCGCAGCGTGGTGAACAGGATGGGCTCGGCAGCTGGCAGGCCCCTGGGGTGGCGCCAGAAGCAAATCCGGTGTAGACCTCCGCGATTGCCGGCTTGAGCCGGCAGCCAGCAACCGCCAACTGCATGCCGTACACTGCCGTACAGGCCGCCCGCGAGCGCGAGGACGACCGCGGGCTGGACCACCCCTGGACGGAGGCGCTGCTGGAGAGCGGCAACTATGGGGACCCGCCCAACATGAGGCGATGGGCCATACAGGTGCGATGGTAACTGCGGTGCGGGGCGTCGGACGGCCCTGTCGGCGGCGACGCTGGCGGGCATTGCTGCGGCGTTGGGCGACGGTGCGGCTGCCTCCGCCAGCGGTGTTGCCTTTGCCGTACCTGTCATTCCGTCTCCCTGCTATGGACCGTGAGCAGAGCATGTGCAGGAGCCGCCGCGGCTGCGAATACGCGTTCTGCAGCATCCTCTTTGCAGCGAACTATCGGAGCGGGTTCAGTTGCAGCCGCTGGTAGCTTGGCGCCCTGCTGCTATTGTTATCCCTCCTGCCTTCACACGCTGCCGGAACCTCCAAGACGCCAACGCCCGGTCCCTCACGACGGCCCCTGCCGCCCCCCCTTCGCTCAGACCCGCACCCTGACCCCTGCGTCCCCACACCTCCCGTACCCACTGCACGCCGCCCGCTTCGCCCTTATACCCTGCTTGCCTCCCATCCACCTCATCACCTCGCCCATGACCCCCAGGCGGCCGGCTGGGTCACGTGCGTTGTGTCCGCGCGCCTGACCGTGGGTGCGGTGGTGCTGCTGGGCCTGGGTGTGCTGGCGGAGGCGGCCCGAGGGCTGGACCGCGCCTTTGTGGGGCAACCCCACCTGGAGCTCTTCACGGTGATGGTGGGGATACCCATGACGCTAAACGTGGGCCAGGCGTGGATACAGGATCAGGTGGGTTTGGAGTTGTCGGGTGCAGGTGGAGGTGGAGGGGCCGGGTGGAGCGGGGTGGATCGAGGCGGAGCGGGGATGGGTGTTGAAGGCTGTGTTGTGGTTGGCGTGGCGTGTGGCTTGCCTCTGTGACGGCGTGGTGCAGGGGAGCCCACAGCAGCAAAAGCCCAGCCTCCCAAGGTCTGTTCATGCAACTTGTTTCTGTGCGATGCCGCGTTGCAGGTGCTGAAATGGAAGGCCCGGCGTCACATCAAGCGAGGGGGCCTTGAGTCGGTTGGCAGCGGGCCCAGCGGGCACCCGGCGGACCCGGGCGCGCCTGCTCCGGGGCCGGGCGGGGGCGGTGCAGGGGGCGGGGCGGGGGACGCATCGGCTGTGCGTGAGGCGCAGAGCAGAAACCGGCCAGCAGCGACCTCGAATGCGTCCGAAAAGACGCCGCTCCTAGGGTGACAGTGGGGGTAGGGTTGGTGGGGTGAGCGGCTGGGTCCGTGTCCGTGTGCTTAAGGTGGCGTGGGAGATGGGCTTGCGTTGGCTGGAGAAAGAGGGCATGTTGGGCCGGTGCGGGTGTGCGCATGCGAGCATGTTGGTTGTCCGCTGTCGCTGCCTGCGGGCAAGGTGCTGGTGGTAGTTAGGCTTCATACTTGTGTTTGTTGCGGTCGCGATGGTATGGCGCTGTGTATGATGGGGAGCGTGCATGGTGGGCTTCGGCCGGGGTTCCGTGAGACCAAAGGTTACGCGCTGCAATACTGTGTGCAGGCACTGTCTCCGAGGTGCGCAGCTTAGAGGTATGTTATGGCGTTGTGCAGGCCGTCTTAGGCTGGAAAATAGTAAAGCACATGCGCCTGCTTTGGCATCCTTTGTTGGCGGCTGCATTGACAGCTCAATGCAGTCCGCGAGTGCGAGTTTGTGCACAGTGCCGCCTGTCGCCCAGTACCTACCTTGCCCCCTGCCCGCACTGGGTTAAAGGCGTGGTCGTGACTGCAATCAAGGTGCAAGCTGTGCGCCGTTGCGTAACAGGTGGAACGGCCTTCGCATGCGTGGATGGGCCAGGTGGCATCGGGCAAAGTACTGCTACCTATTTTGCGGCGCTTAATTGCCATTACTGTGTAGGCTGCAGGTCACGCTTGCTGGCGACGGCATGCAGTACATGTTATGCAAGACTGTGAGCGATGCAGGATGTGCAGGGCACGCCACGTGCTTGTGTAAATGGTTCTGGATCTGCCAGCTCTCAACCTTGTGTGATTCGACTCAACTCCCTGATGTGGTCGTCCGTTTTCCACAGATGCACACTTGTGGAGTCTGGGGGCGCAATTGCACAAATTGTATGCATACGCAGCTGCCTGGCTGAGTAGCTGAGGGCAGCTATTGTAGGAGACCAGAGGAGACACAGTCCATACACCCTCACGCACCAGGATGGGTGCCTTCCTGGCAGACCCCCTCGAACGCTTCGAGACCAGCAAAGCAGTTTGGTTGGTTGGTGAACCGGAATGCTCGACACCCTGACACAACTGCACCGTGCACGCACCGACATCGTGCCTGTCGCTATCGCACAATCTATGCCATACTTCGCCATGCCGTGCGAGCTGTCCAGGACTGAGGGGGAGCTGGGGGGCTCCAGTGGTCTCCTTGACGGAGCTGGCGTCAAAGCCGTACTGGGACGACCAGGGCGACGCTACACCGCGCAACCCAACGGCCTGTGCATACTCTAATAGCTACTTCGCACGATACTCATACCACAGCTCAGTCGCTAGGCATCTGTCGCTTGCGGAGGTTGACACCACTCGTCGTCGTTACGCCAGACACTCCGAGCTCAACTACATTTGGTCGCGCGAAGGCCCGGCGCTGGGCGCTGAAATACTAGCGCTAAGCACAACACCATAATACTGCACGAGTTGTCACATAGTTGCGTTGCGTTGTGTGCCTGGGGCGATTCCCAATTGCACGCACGCGTCAAGCGGTATACTACACCATGGGACTCCTGCGCAATGTCAGCTTCCTTATGTTTGGGACGAAGCATTTCGGCAAGGACGGCTTCGCGCGCGCGGCTGCGAAGTGGGACAACAGGTGCGGGTGGCTCTCCCCTGACAACTGGCCAGCTCTGCAATCTGCCTGCACGACCCACAGACCCACTCGGGCATACGGCACAAAACCCTGGTCAAACTCCATCACACATCCTCACCTAACCGTCTTCAGCAGCCTCGCAACAGCCTTACCTCCGAGCAGAAGCAGCCGACGGAATTGCATGTGCCACACACCGTCCCCCTTGGGGTCGCATCGCTCCCACAGCCGCTGGTGGCGCTCTGTCCCGGCCCGCTAGCCCATCAAGGGTACCAGTACCCACCTGGACCACATGCCGTGACCTTTTGCCCCCGTCACCACCCCCGCAGCGTCATGACCCGCCGCCTGGACGGCCGTGTTGCCATGGTCACAGGAGCCAACCAGGGGCTGGGCTACCAGACTGCTGAGGTGCGTCAAGGGCCAAAGCCCTACATGGGGGGAGACCTACATGGGGGGATACCTGCTGCAATCTGTATAGCCGGTACCCGGTACAGTACAATGCCTGTCATACGCTCCTCACACCTGCCTTGCTCCCGGGCGCTAACCCACGCAGGAGCTGGCTCGGCGCGGGGCCACGCTGTACATGGTGTGCCGCAACGCACAGCGCGGGGAGGAGGCGGTGGCGCGGGTGAAGGAGGCAACAGGCAACAAGGACGTGCACCTGCAGGTGGGTTTGGGTGGGCAGGTTGCAGGGAGCGCACCGACAGTGTGGGCCTGCTTGTGCGTCTGGGCAGCACATGGCGTGGGGTTCGTTGGTGTAACGAGCACACCAGGGACCTGCAGAAGTTCTCCTGCGTGTATGGAGATGCTGTTGCGGGAATCGGGATGCATGGGCGGGGTGCTACCGTGTCATGCCTGTGTGCAAGGCACACGCTGGCACCTGACATCGCAGGTACTCAGCTCTTGTCGTACACACATGGCTTCCGTACGTCTGTTGCACGATGCCGTACATTGCCGCCGTACAGGTGTGCGACGTGTCCAGCTTGGCGGCCATTGACACGTTGGTGGCGGAGTGGGAGGCCAGCGGCAGGCCGCTGCACCTACTGGTCAACAACGCCGGCGTGCTGGTGAGGGTGTGTACTAGGCATTGTGTCTTAGGCGTGTCTTAGATGTGCGCAGGTATGGACGTACCCCAGCCATTGTTCCTGTCAGCTGCACCTGCTGGTGTGAGGGCGTGTGCATAAGGCGCTGTGTCTTAGGTGTGCGCATGAACGGGTGTGCCTCGGCTTAGGTTGCTAATGGTACGCAGTTGCTACTCGACACAGCGCAGGAGGTTTCCATGTGGGAGAGCATGCGGACATTTTGCCGTGCTTGCGGGAGTGCTAGCATGCATCTTTACCTACCCCGGCTGTGGCATGCATGGCATGGCCACGTGTCTGCCGCTTTCTGGAGAGTGCGTTCCATGGCCGGGGCAATGCCGTTATGCGATGCACCTTGCCTCCCTTGAGATGCCCAACACGCACAGATGCCGGCATTTAAGGTAGGCGCAGTAGCCGACATTCAACGGCATCCAAACCGTTTGACCCCACTACCCATTCCAGGTGCACGAGCGGCAGCAGAGCGCAGACGGGCACAAGGTCACTTTCGCCACCCACTTGTGCCGCACATGTGGGAAGCACAGCAGCTGACAAGGACAGCCCCCCAACCGTGTTGAATCCGCCGCCCTCACACCACAGGTGCAAGCGGCAGCTGAGCGCAGATGAACACGACGTCACCTTCTTCCCTTTAATGTTACTGTATTCACACAGCAGCATTGCATCTGACTGCCGCTCCCACTGCGCCATGTCCAGGTGCACGAGCGGCAGCTGAGCGCAGACGGGCACGAGGTTACCTTCGCCACCCACACGTTGGGCCCCTTCGCCCTCACGCGCGGCCTGGCGGGGGTGCTGCGCCGCTCCGCGCCCTCCCGCGTCATCTTCGTAACCAGCGGAGGGATGTACACGGCACCCCTGGAGGTACGTCCACAACCGTACGACATTGCTTAGTCATGCGGTTACCGTACGTCATCAGGATCGTGTTGCTGTTTCATATTATGCTTGTTGTAGCACGCCCTGGATGTCATGTGTATACCGTACTCGCTGGTGCCTTCACCCTAACGTATTTGCATGGCCCTGAAAACATCGCAGATCAAGCACTTGAACCACGAGGACCTCAAGAAGTACGACGGCATGTTGACGTACAGCCGCGACAAGCGGAGGCAGGTGGCGCTGGCGGAGCGCTTCGGGGAGCTGTGGGCCCAGCAGGGTGAGGCCGCAGCGGAACGATTGTGCAAAATTTGCTCTGCTCACCCGCATGAAGCACAGAGCATGGAGCCATGACGCATAGCAACAACCTCGCAATGTGCACCTCGTCCACGCTTCCCCACCGCACGTGCCTTCTCTCCCGGAAAGGGACTTTATTTGCTGTCCATGCTTGGGGGACCCCTTCCGGTCGGGCCCACGTTTCCTGGGCCACCACCCCGCTCCTGGTGTGCGGCCTAAGCCACGACCTCCTCGGCGGGTACTTAGCTTCTTCCCCGCTAGGGATGATGAACCAACCTGCCCGGGCACTCAGGTCCCCGTCAAGGCCGTACGACCACCGCTTCATACCGGAAAGGGACTGCTCCCTTGCCGCCTCCGCTGCCCCTGCCGATCGTGCCCCCGCTGCCTCCCGCTGCCCCCTTGCTACCCCACCCCCACCCAGGCGTGGGCGCGTACTCGGTGCACCCCGGCTGGGCCACCACGGAGGGCGTCAAGAGTTCGATCCCCGGCTTCTACTCGTTCTACAAGGACAAGTTCCGGGACGTGGCGCAGGGGGCGGACGGCATCGTGTGGCTGGCACTGCAGGTAAGGCGGTGGTACGGTCCGGGTGATATGGGTGGTACCGTCCGAGGGTGGTACGGTCCGGGTGATACCGGTATGGGCGGTGCGGTCCGATGGTGGAGTGGTACAGTACAACAATGCTCAGATGCTAAGTTAACCCATACCGCTCACGCCGCGTTGGCCTCCCAGGCCGTCGTGCCGGCGCCTTTCCTCTGCATGGTTTAGCTGATCGTGTCTCACGCACGGCGTCTATGGCACGAGTACCTTTCAAAATCGTACACCCCGGAGAAACATGCCGCTTCGGGCTCAAGCCGAGGGCTATGCCTCTACACACGTGCCGCGAAGCCGTTGCAATGCCCGTACGTACGCACCCGGTGCACTAGCTGGCACTTAATTTCCACGCAACATCCTGCAATGTTCACTCAAACAGCTTAGCACTTGGGTATTGCTCCAATTACTCGCAGCCGCCCTGGCCAGCCCTGTAACGTACTCCTGGGGCCACTGCCTACGCACCCCCGCACCTCTCGCTGGCTGACCGTTTCCATTCCCACTCATTTACCGCTCTGCGGTCACCCCCGCGCGCCGCGCCACAGGATGCCTCTGCGCTGGAGCCCGGCGGCCTGTACCTGGACCGTGCCGTACAGCCCAAGCACCTGTCGTTGGCGGGCACTGCGTACGGCAGGCAGCAGGTGGACGAGCTGTGGGGGGCGCTGGAGGGGCTGTGCCAGGGCAAGGTGCGGGTGGCGGCGTGATGGGGAGGGAGGAGAGAGGGAGAGTGTGGTGCAGGTGAGGGAGGAGAGTGGGAGAGGGAGAGAGTGGTGCGGGTGGGAGAAGAGTGTGCTAAGGAGGGGCTGTGCCAGGGCAAGGTGCGGGTGGCGGCGTGAAGCGGGTTGAGGGAGGGGAGAGAGCGGGGGAGGGAGGCGTGCTGCGGGAGGGAGGGAGTATGCATGCTGCATATAAAATGAGGTGCATATGTTGACGAGTGTGGATCAGGCTTGGTGAACGTCAAGTGAGGTGTGAGTGGCGTATGCAGTGAGGTGTGAGTGTGGGCGCGCCCTGAAAAGGGTTGCTGATGGCATGCGAGGGGATCTAGGTTTGGGTGAGGGTGGATGACGTCCAGAGTGCATAAGAAGGGTGTGGATGTGACGAAGTGAAGACACTCTCAGCAGGAAGGGAGCGGGGGCGGGAAGAGAGAGCTTCGAGAGCATGCCGGTACGCGTATTTGCAAAGGGCCGCCTTTTGCAAAACGCAGATGGTTTAGCAGGAGGGAAGAGCGTCCAGTGCAACTTGATCAACAGAAGGGGGCGTGGTGGGGCATGAAACGGTAGCGAGAGGAGTTGAGTTGAGCGTTGAGGTTTGCGATTCAAATGTCCGGCGTGACACCAGCAGGTGTATGACAGTGTGAGGGGTATGTTTTGAATGCGGCATGGCAACAAATTGGAGGCAAGGCCCTGTGTGCCTTGCGAAGACCTGGGTAGCTGGTGGATGACCACTTGTTCCTTTGGAAGGTGCCTGCGTTCCCTTGTAGTGGCCGGCATAAAGTAGGGGACGGCAAGTTGAAGGGACGGCGGTTGGGAGCCAGGGGGGCATCTTGAGACACGCCCCTTGCTCCTGACCCACGGGTCGGTGGGCAGCACCACCGGCAGCGTACGGCAGGCAGGCGCGTAACACTCTTACGAGACCCCCCCCCCCCTATACAAATTGACAAGTAATCATTCAATACTGTTGGGTGCCAGACCACGGCCCGAGCTCCTCGTTAGGTCCATGCAGCCGCCTGACCTGGGCTCGCTCACGGGTCAGCACGGGTTGCAATCCGGCCTGACGGCAATCCTTGTCCTAGAGCATGCGAAGCCTACGCTTTGCTGCAAACACCCATCCAGATTCATCTGGCAGGGTCCAGCGCTGCACAACACCTATCCAACAATTAACTTGCTCATTACAGTGCATTCCGGTAGCTGCCTGCCTGCCTGCCTACGAAGATGAGCCAGGCGACACCGCGGCCGTGGAGCTTAGGCTGTGCTGATGGCCCACGCACGCTGGTGCTCCATTTCGGCACCCGCACGCTGCGCGTCAAGTTCTTTCCTGGCGGCCCGCGATCCGACCTGCTGGCCGGCATCCGCGAGGTGCTGGGCGTGGCGGAGGACGCCCCGCTGCGCTTCAGGGACGCCGGGGGGGACATTGTGTTGGTGACCCCGGCAGGTGCGCACATGCCGCCAGTACCGCCACGCACAGTACTACTCTGAACAACTGCTTGCCATATGGCTCATGGCTGCCATGCGTTTCTGCCGACGAACTGCATGGCTAATCCAAGCTCCGGGATGTCACCCTAACCAGCGGTGAACCGTCGGCGACTGCCAAACGCAAGGCAGGCTACCACGTGCCAAGGGCAGCACTTGATGTTGTGCGCCTTGGGGTATTGATTACTGCACGTTAAGGACCTGGCATCCGAGCGCAGCTCACCTGCACACCTGCCCGCAGGCATGCCCTCTGGCACGGTGCTGCACGCGGCAGTGGAGTGGGGCGTGCCGGGCGAGCATACCCCAGACGCCTCAGGCACAGCCCCGGACGCACAGCCCACCCCAGCTGCTGTCACCAACCCAGCCACCGGCATCACCCCAGCTGCATCCCCGGCGGTTATAGCCTGCGCCGCAGCACCGGGCACAGGCCCTGTGACAGGAGCGGCCTCCGTAACCACGCCCGATTATGCCTCTCTCCCCATCGCCCTCCCCGCCCTCATCCCTGCCGTGGCAACCGGAATTACGCCAGTAGCCATGCGCGCCAGGGACCCGGTCTCCGCCGCCGACACCGTCTTGGGTGCGGTGGTGGGCTTGGCGGAGTACACGGCCGGCACCGCGGAGCGCGCTGCAGGCATGGTGGACGAGAGGGCGGGCGACCGCAACGGTGTGGCGGGCGGGGTGCGGGACGCTGTGCACACCGCCGTGGGGGCGGTGCGGAGCGCGGCGGAGACGGCCAAGGAGGGCGTATTGCCGGGGGCGGCCAGGGTGGCGGACGTGGTGGGGCACGCCAAGAAGAAGGTGGCGGGACGCTGACCTCGCTAGCTGGTCGAAACCCACTGGGGGCGGGGGCGGGGGCGGGGCCTGCGTGGTTGGAGGCAGCGGTCCGCCGGCAGCGATAAGAAGGTGGCGGGCCGCTGAGGGGGTGCTCTAGGCAGGTTGGAGCACTAGGGGTGACAGCTGGGTTTTTTGGCTGAGTTGTCCTTGTGGAGTTGGCATGCAGAGAGCGGTCTCAGGTGTTGCCGTGCTAGCTGCTGGGAATGGGGGCGTGGGGCATACCGGTAGCCGGGCATAGCCAGGTGTTGCCGGGCTCCGAAGGTGAGTCTATGGACCCATGACCCTGCGACTGGGCATGGGGGTGTTGGACCTGCTGGTTGTGTAGTCGGGTATGGTGCCGGGCATCATCAGGTTTTGTGGGCTGCTGCCAGGAGGACTATTGAAGATGGGAATTGCTAAGATTCCAGTAACGAGTTCGGGACGTACAAGGGGACGGGGCTGTACAGAATGGTGCTGTAGTCGAGTAGTGATGAGTTGAAGGGGGGTCTGCTGTGGGGGCATATGTTGCAGTAGACGGTTGGTACAGCGCCCGAAGTTATGTCCGGAACTGGAAGGGCCGCACATGTGCATTTTGGCACTGCATACATGCGGAGCTGGCAGCGACACGAGTGGGTGCAAGTTGGCTTAGCAGGGCACAGTCGTGTTAACCTCTGTTGCTAAGCGCCGTTTAATTGCGCTCGTTCGTGCGCATGTGACAACCCTGCCTCGTCACCACCCCTGTGCATGCGCACGGATGTAAGCAACCATTGCCGCATGCACGGTGTGCAAGTTAGTGACAGGGTTTGTCCGTGGTGTGGACTTACGGTATGTACGGCAAGGTCCTCCAGTCAAGTCTCACGGTGTCCGTCCAGGAGCTGCGAGCATCGCACGCGGTTATACACATGCAAGCAACAGAAGCGCCACCGCATTGCCCCATATGTCCGCACCGATGGCAAGCCTCCGGCTTGCTTTCACATCTGGGCCATGCTGGATCCAGAGGGGACAAGCAAGTAGCCACCTGTGCATGCATGAGGAGACCCATGGGTCATACCGGCAGTTGCCTGACAAGGGACTGCAAGCGCACGGGGCTGCTGCACATGCTGCGGTAGCAATAATGATTGCCACCGATCAGGGGTTCTTGATGAGGCGGCATGCGCTGATGAGGTAGACAGCTGGTACGGTATAGCGCCTGAGATAGTGCGCTGGAATTGGACAGGCCGCTGCAGGGCCGCTGGGCCCCTCAGGTGTGCACCTTTGGGCGCACAGCCTTGCATGCCAGTGTTGCTTGGCATCGGCAGGCTGACCCTAACTACCAGTATGTGCGTGCGACAACCCTGGTCGCCTTGCATGCCTCGGCACCCCCCCTTGTGCATGCGCGTGGATACACTGTAAGCCACTTAGCCACTGTACCGGTATGGCAGCACGCATCTGTTGCAGGTAGCAGCGGCAGTCACCTAGTGGGGTACGTACCTCACAAACAACGAAAGCCACCTGCCGAAAAATTGGTGCTATGGTAAATGACCTGATACAGGTATGCGATGAAGTCTGCGCCGTGGCCAGAGGGCTACTCTCATGGGAGCTCCCCTGGCTACTTTTGGCCAGGGGGGTAATACGAACGGCGGAATGGCAACCATGGGACCCTTACTGTCCCCTTATCGGCAACTGGCGGCCGCTACATGGTGTGTGGCTGCCAAACACCCACGTCCAGGCTCCGGCCGGCTAATCATGGAAGGGCCCTCCGCCATAATGGACCTTTTGGGACCAAGGTGCAATCCCTTTGCCTGGGGAGACCCATGGGTCAGACCGGCGGTTGCCTGATCCACCAGCGATTGACCCGTGATATGCCCTGTACGGTAAAGATTGCATAACGCAGGCATAGTGACGCGGCTGCACAGTGCCGAGCGTGCTAAGCTGTAGCTTTGCCTACAAGACCGCCTCGGCTGTTGCACCAGAAATGAGCAAGCTCGCGCTTCGGCCCGGCAGCACCAGCGTTGCCTCGCCTCGCTCGCTGGAGCTCCACTGGGGCACCTCCACCCAGCGCGTCAAGTTCTTCCCGCATGGATCACTTACGGACCTCCTTGCGGGCATCCGTGGTCTGATGGGTGTGGCAGAGGACGCCCCGCTGCGCTTCAGGGACATCGAGGGGGACATCGTGCTGCTGGCGCCAGCGGGTGCGTGACCACGGCGAAACAAAGGAGGCAAATAAATTTGCTTTGTATGATCTACAGTCAACTGCAGGTTGTCTCAAAGCCGACGGGACGGGCTCGCGCGAGAGTGCGTCGGTTGATGCTTGCGCGATAATGTACCAGTGGCAAGGGTGCCCTGCTTTGCCGGGGCACTACTGGTTCTTGGGCATTCGCGCCTGACACTGTATGTAGCTTGCATCATACTCATTGGAAATGGCGAATGGCGCGACACCCGAGGCACGAAACCTGTCGCCAGCCCGGCCTGGCGAGAGTGCCGTGCGTCTCCCGCGTGCATACATACCAAGCTGTGACATTGTCATGACATTTAACCTGGCTACTTTGCTTCACCGGTTCCAGGCATCCCCGACGGCACGATCCTGCACGCGGCAGTGGAGTGGGGCGTGCCGTTCCAAGGGACCGTCGCCCCTGCCCCCACATCCACGCCCGCCACTGTGAAGCCCACCACGGCCCCAGTGGACCCCTCCTGGTGCCGCTGGGCCCGCGTCAGCAACGTGAACCTATCCGAGGATGGCCTTGGCTTTGAGGCCAACAAGTCTGCTACGGACTGGGCCGCCTACACCCCTGTCCTCCCCACCAGCGGCCAGCACTATCTCGTGATCGACTTCCCATGCACCCGGCACTGCTGCATCGCGGTGGGGCTCATCCCAGCGCCCCTGTCAAGCCTCTACAGCCGCTTGCCTGTCTGGGTTGCGGAGCTACCGGCCATGGTCGCGCTCAACAGCCTGGGCAAGGGGCCGGTGCAGGCCGACGAGGCTGACATTGCCAGAAGGGAGCAGGGCCCCCTGATCGTGGGGGTGTACGTGGACGCGGACGCACGGCGTGTGGTGTTCGTGCCACACGACGACCCCCAGAACGACGAGCGGGCCATCCGGATCGACGACATCCCGCTGCCGGCCGTGTTTGCGGTGTACGGGCCCAAGCACGAGTGCAAGGCGGTGATCCGGCCGGGGGTGGGCATGCCGGCGCAGGGGGTGTGCACGGAGCCCAAGGCGCTGTATGTCAAGCAGGGACGCAAGACCGGGTGAGCTGCCAGCGTGCGTCGAGCGTCTGGAGACCGGGCCCTGAGGAACTTGGTCGTTGTGGATATCGGGGTGAAGGTTTGCGGGGGCGCGTTTGAGGGGCCTGCGTGGCTGTGCGGCAGGTCGTGCGCGGCTGGGACATGGTGTTGGTGCCCAGAGAAAAGCTGTGGCGCTGAGGCCTGAGGCAGGGCCGGGAAGGGCACGTGCATTGCTTGGCTCACCGGTGTCTGTGACACGTACATGTATGTGGTGGCGGCGGACTGGCGGTCCGCTGGCTCTCAATCTAGTTGTAGCTGTACGCAAGCAACGTGGGCGCCCTTTGTTGCAGCAGGCATTTACTGGTAGTAGCAAGTACGGTACCCGGTAGTAGATTTGACGGCAGTGCACCATATTGTGTGGGCAGTTGCATCAACCAACTTCGTTGGCAAGGCAGCCCGCTCGTACAGCCTGTGCGGCAACCTTGACGCTTGTGCTTTAGCTTACTTGGCTAACCCCGTTACTTGAGTCTCGCGGTGCTAGGTGCCCCAGTGTTTACTTGCTCGATTCCTTGTGTTGTATGTATGTGGCAAGCCTTTGTCCCAAGGCAGTGCAAGTTGGCTGGTTTTGCTCTGTTGGAGAGCTACCGCCATCAAACGTCCGTCATCAGGTCGTCTGTACGGCCACGTTGCCCTTGGTCCGGCATACGGTAGCCTCGACAGGGAGCCTCCTGGTGAAGGGCTGTTTGCACATCTTGGTACCGGTAGCTACTTGCGGGGAAAGTGCAGGGCATAGGCATGCGCTGGACGGAGATGACACCTGGCTAACACCAGTGTCAGACTGTCAGGGCACAAGGCGGGACCCAGCAAGGAGCTAGCGTCCAGCCCTGGAGCTGAGCAGCCTGGAGCTGGGCACACAATTTCGGACACCAATCTGCAACGTACGGTAGCCTAATATGTTCCACTCTTTTTGCTAAAACAGTTGCGACTCAGTGCGAGGACTGATACGGGAAGCCAGTTTGCCGACTGCAGCCAAGCGCAGCCGACCCATGGATCAATGGCGGTTGGCCGCTCCGGGACCAAGTAAGGCGCAGGACCTGATCAGCTCCTCCAGCGTTTCAGCAGCTTGCGGTAAGCGTGCGGTTTAAGGTGCTTGAGGAGCACGCGCGATTTGTAGGCATCTTGCGCATACAGATACCAAGCCCCAAATTGAGACCCCACGTGACCTACATGCATTCGGGCCTCGGCTGTGAGCGCTCTTTATCATCATACTGAATTGTGAACGGACTATTAGACTACAGCTTTAGGGGGCCGTAGTCTAAGCTAGAGTTCACAGTTCTGCGTTCTCTACTACCGGGAAAGCCGCCAGCTTGCCTGGGACCCGACAAGCCGGGCCTAACAATGGCGAGCTTTCGGGTTAGCCAAGACTTTTCGGCCGTTGGCATGCCAAGGGGCACCAACTTCCTTACCGGTCTGCGGGACGATGATAGTTTGCTGCGCCAAGTCTTCTTCTCCATCCTGCGCCACCACCACCCGAATCTGGCTGCCAAGGTAACAACTCATGCATAGTAGCGCTGGCGATGCGGCAGATCGCACAGCGCTCTCTATGGACGGGAATTGCTGCCTGCGGGCAAGCCCTATCGCCAAGGGCTTGGATCTGACCCGCATAATCCATACCAGCAGCAGCGCGTGTTATATATAACGATGACCACGTTATCATACACCGCTTTCGCGCAACACGCTTGGGGGCCGGTCACAACCCCAGGTCTTGCCTGCAGCATGGCTCGCCCGTCAGTACGCACGCGTAGTCCACAGTCAAGCGGACCTGTGGTCGCACAGCAACCGCGCTCACTCCCCACTTGGTTACTGACCGCAATTGGCACACGGGCCACGTGTGTGCGCAGGTGGACGTCATCTATGCCCTCAGCCAGGCATGGTGCACAAGCCAGGTGCGCGGTGCACCACACTAGGGTCCTCTTCCCTTGCCCCTTACACTCACCGCGTCGCATGGGGGCACCGTGCATGCCCTCTTACGGGCCACAACCGTGAATAAGGACTGCTTACGCTCATGCCATGAGCCCCTATCCCACACCGTGTGTGGACGGAGTGGCACGACACCTGGGTTTGGCAGCACCTGTCAACCGGCACTGCTCCTGCCTACCCACGCGTTGCGCGGCACGCTACCACCCGTCCATGGGAGGCCCCGCCTGACGCTGACTGCCCCGCTCCCGCCCTGGTTTACGCCCGGTCAACGCAGTCCCAGTCGGACTTTGACCTGCTGGTCAAGTACATTTCGGACCTCAAGCCGGAGGAGCGGATTCTGGTGGGTAGCGGCGTATGTGTATGTGGGTGTTTTGCAAGGGGCTGCGCTAACGTAGGCGGGGTTTTTCGGAGCTCCGTGCTCTTGCCGGATCATAAAAGATCGGCAAACGAGCGGCTTAGCCCGCGGAGACCGTTGGAAGGGGCTCGCAGGGGCATAGAAGGGCAAGAACGCTGGTGCGGGGGGAGGCTGGTCGGGTTGCAGGCTGCCCTGGCGTTGCTGCAGGACGTAGGGTGAGGGAGGGACCGGCGGAGGGCCTGAGCACCAGCAGCACGCGTGGCCGCAACCCCCGGCTGCGGCTTGGGGCTTCGCAGAAAGCAAACGGCACGGTCTCGCCTTAACCCTGCAAACACCAACAACGGCACGGCTTCGTGATTTACCTGGCAAATCTGCAAACACCCGTGCTCAGCCCCACCTCGCCGCCCGCCCGCTGCCTGGCATGCGCGCCCCCGTCCAACCCCGTATTCTGTACCCCAGGTTGCGAGTTCGTTCAGCCACATGCTCAACCTGCACAACCTGACGGAGGAGGTCAACAGCAGCCAGATCGGGAGGGCCGTGCGCCTGGGAGAGGTGGGTCGGTGGAAAAATGTGCTGTTATCGTGTGTGCTTTTGCGTGTAAGCAGTAGTAAGTTTTGAGTATGGCGGACGGATGGATGGGGTGGGGTGGGGCCACGGGGTGAGGACAACCGCAGAGCGGCCAAGATGTGGACGGCCGTAGTGGGGGTGGGGGCGGGTCACAAGGTAGGTGGGGGCGGTGGGATGAAGGGCAAGGGAGGCAAAAGGGTGGGAGGGACGCGTGTGCCTTGGGAGAGGAGTACTAGGACGAACTCCCAATGGGGCATACGGTTCGCAACAAGTCCCATAGTCCCACACGAGGCACGGGGTAACCGGCTCCTTCCCTCTCCCTTATGCCAACCAACCGCGCCTGCAGATGGACTCCCCCACTCGCGACACCAACCACTCGCTGCAAAAGCTGACAACCGTCAACGGCTTCACGCCGCAGCAGGTGCGGCTGCGGCCCGGCGGGGGCCCTGGGGAGGGGCCATGCCGCGCGTGTCTGTGGCACACACGTGGCAGTGCCACGGCGGCACTGAACGCGTGGCTCGCAGTGCGCGGGCGCAGATGCTCTCTGCGACTAGCCCACGGGCGCACAGGGACAGAGGTGGTCCGGGAGCCTTAGTGCACAAGGGTACCGGTAGCTGTGGTATGGGGTCGCGGAAAGGGGAACCTGCGCATCGGTTTCCATGCACGACTGGTAGTGTAACGTCACGATAGACAGTTTACCGCTGTTCCTCGCTGTGTATACTAATTCCTGCTGTGCCGCCCTGTCGTACCTGTACGGCACCCCATTCAGGTGTACGACACGCTGTGCAGCCAGACGGTGGAGCTGGTGCTCACGGCGCACCCCACGCAGGTGAGGACGGGGGCTAGCAGGTTGCAGTCGTTATGGAAGTTACGTTTCCTGCCCCTACATACCCTGCACGCCCAGCTGTACGGCAGTGAGATGCATTCTTTCTTGCACTCACGTTGGCTATGTGATATATGCTTAAGGCGTGTTCCCACCTCGCCCAGGCCCTGCGCGCCTCCCTGCTGAAGAAGTACGCCATCGTGCGGCGCGAGCTGGACACGCTGCACTCCAAGCGCATGAGCGAGTACGAGAAAATCGGTGGGTACGGCATCGTACGGCACGTGCAGGGGGAGGGGCACTTGGACGGCGCGAGGAGAGTATGCGGACCACGGAGCATGCGGTGTAGGGCACGCGGGCTAGGGGCAGAGGGCTCGGTGCGCTCACGACGGCGCCGTGGCTTCCGGACACCTGTACAGCCAGTACACCGATTGAAGTCCGGAGACACCCGGAGACACGTTTGACTACCGGAAGTCTCTTCGGTTGCCTAGCTGGGAGACAGGAGGGTACAAGCTGGCGTGTGGGGTCGCTGACTTTTAAGAGTGCCCGTGCATGTGCGCCGTACTGCAGAGACGCTGGAGGCTATCCGGGCCGCGGTGCAGGCGGCGTGGCGCACGGACGAGATCCGCCGCTCCAAGCCCACGCCGCAGGTGGGGTGACTTTGCTCTTTCGGAGCACGAGGCAACCGTACCATTTACACCCCTTTGCACCTCAGTTGAGAAGAGGGCTGCAGCAGCAGCGGGCGTATAGTGAGGTGATGCCGCACACGTCTGGCGGCAGCCCCGGGCCAATCCTTGTCGCCCGCGTGCGCTACGCCGATTCAGCCGCGCCCTGCAGCCACCTTCCAGCGCCGTACGGCTTTCACATCCCTGCTGTACGCACCCTGTCGTGCCGTACACCCCACTGCCGTACGCAGGACGAGATGCGGTCTGGCCTGTCGTACTTCAGCACCGTCATCTTCGACGTGGTGCCCGTGTTCCACCGCCGCGTGGACACGGCGCTTGAGAAGCTGGGCCTGCCGCGCCTGCCGCTGGACCGCAGCCTGTTCAAGTAGGTGCACATCACATGCTTCACATTATACAGGCATTTCAATGTGAGAAAGGGCAGTAGGCTCGGGCTGGGCCTGCTGCGCCTGCCGCTGGACCGCAGCCCCTCCAAGTAAGTGTACATATGACATGCTCACATGCACACCTGCACCTCAATATGAGAAAGGGCCGTCGGACCGGCGCATGTCCAAGTGAGTGCTATTCGATTACCTGACAAAAGTTCAAGCGCCACAAGCACGGGCATTGAAAGGGTAGGTTGCATTCGGTCCAGTGGGGAGACTGTTGGACCTTGCAATTTACGTGGTACGTACCTCGCCATCAGCTTCAGTGCATACGTTCTTTCCGTTCGGGGTGACAACACCGCAGTTCATAGCCCCAAAGTCAAGTGGGGAAACAGCCCCAAAGGCTTGGAGACCCCGAGGTGATAACGCCCTGTGCCTCCGCCAGTGCATAGATGCTCCCCTGTGCTGCACACTACCGGAGGCGTGGTGACCCTGCGCGGCGACCAGCAGCTGTGAAGTACGGGGGCGTGCCCTGCTGCGGTACCGGCGCCGCAGGCTCGGGGACGCCCGAAACGCTGCAGCCGTTGGTGCCGCAGCAGGGCACGTCCGCATACTTCCCAGCTGCCGATCACCGCGCAGGGTTGCCAAGCCTCCGGTAGTGTGCAGAACAGGGGAGCATCCACTGCGGGATCCCGTGTGCGGCCAAATGTGTAGCTGGCCTAGCAATGAAGTCTCTTCCCGAGGGCAACAGTGTGCATGCAAGCACAATCTACAGGGCTTGCGTCCTCCACTGTGAACCGCCCGCTCCCGTGCATCCACTAACCGTTCGCCATTCCTTACCGGTACCACATGCGCCTTCAACGGTGGCCCTTTGCCGTGCTGCTTACCCGCCGACCGTGCAAGTTGCGTGACGACAGTTGTATAAAGGAGTTCATGATCAACACTACATGAGTATCTGTGCCATGCTGCGTGCCGTTGAACCCTGCAGGTTCGGCAGCTGGATGGGCGGCGACCGCGACGGCAACCCAAACGTCACCTCGGAGACCACCCGCGACGTGGTGGTGCTGGCGCGCCTGGAGGCCGTCAACGCCTACTTCAGACAGGTGGGTGTGAGGCATGTGTGTTAGCGGGCCTGTGTATTAACGGGGTGGTGATGGTGGGCATGGGTGTGACGTGGTGGTGCTGGCGCGCCTGGAGGCCGTCAACGCCTACTTCAGACAGGTGAGGCATGTGTGTTAGCGGGCCTGTGTATTAACGGAGTGGTGATGGTGGACATGGGTGTGACGTGGTGGTGCTGGCACGCCTGGAGGCGGTCAACACCACCTTCAGACAGGTAAGGATGGGGCATGTGTATCAGCGGGCGTGTGTGAGGAGGAGGCGTCGATAGTGGGGCACGTGGGGCCGCAAAGGACCTCCTGCCCTCCAAGCTCCCCGCTTCTCCTTGCAGCCATGTCTGCATCCAAGTAATGTACCCACCTTGCCCTTAATACACACCCCAGGTGGAGGGCCTCATGTTCGACCTGTCCATCTGGCGGTGCAGCCCAGAGATGAAGGTGGGTGTGGGTTGAGGAGGTGTGGATTGAGTGGTAAGCGGTGTGGGCTAACAGGGTTGGGGACTTGGGGTGCAGTGCTATTGTGTGCCGCATGCGGCCGTGCTCGCCATCAACAGGGGAGTGCGGGCTACGGGCCCAAGCCACATAGCGCGCTGCAGTCTGCTCTGCAGCTACACCATGCGCATCGCGTTTTGCACCTTCCGGCATCCACCACACCGCAATGCAAAGCTGCAATCCCTTTACAAGGGCACCTCCACACACACGCACTGACCCCATCGTACACCTGCAGGAGCTGGCGGAGCGCATCGCGTCGGCCGAGTCGCGCGAGGTGGTGCGCGTTGCCGAGGAGCGCAAGAAGCGCAACTACGCCGACTTCTGGGCGCCCATCCCGCCCACAGAGCCCTTCCGCGTGGTGCTGTCGCACATGCGCGACAGGCTGTACAACACGCGCCAGGTACGGACCTGTACGGCAACCCTGCCGAAGCGTGCGGTACGGCAGTCTTTCGGTTGACTGGCACGCGGGTGCAAACGATCCGCGGCACGTCCCGCTGCCGGTCTGCACGCTTCTCACACGCGGGAATCCCTGCCACGCACTCAGGTGCTGCACCAGTGCCTGATCCACCCCAACATGAGCGCGCACGCCCCTCACACACCCCACGCTCCCCGAACCCTAATACACACCCGCAGGTGCTGCACCAGTGCCTGATCCACCCCAACATGAGCGCGCACGCCCCTCACACACCCCACGCTCCCCGAACCCTAATACACACCCGCAGGTGCTGCACCAGTGCCTGATCCACCCCAACATGAGCGTGCGCGAGGCGCTGGAGGAGGCGGGCGCCTACCTGGACATCGAGGACATGGCCCGCCCGCTCAAGCTCATGTACGACAGCCTGCTGGCCACCGGGGACGAGAGCGTGGCCAACGCGCGCCTGCTGGACCTGCTGCGCCAGGTGGGGTGCGTGTGTATTAGGTTGCTGGGGGTGTGTTTGAACACGGTTGCGTGACAGCCAGCTGGCCTTGCTGCCTCTGGTCGTGCGTGTGTACCGACTTCTTGCAGTTGCTAAGGACCAATGGTTTGCAACCGTCGCTCCAATCGCCTTGCCCCTCCGTTGTTTGCAGATCCGCACGTTCGGGCTGTCCATGATGGGTCTGGACGTGCGCCAGGAGTCCACCCGCCACAGCGAGGTGATGGACGCCATCACCACCTACCTGGGGCTGGGCAGCTACGCCAGCTGGGGCGAGGAGGAGCGCCTGGCCTTCCTGCTGCGGGAGCTGCAGGTGGGTTACGCGTGTATTAGCTGTGGGTGTGGGTTAGCGTGGTGGGTGTGCAGCTGTGGGGGAGGAGGAGCGCCTGGCCTGCCTTCCACGGGAGGTGCAGGTGCGTGCGTGCTGTGGGTGTGTGTTACCATGGTGGGCGTGCATTAGCTGTAAGGATACTTTTAGCGTCTTGAGCGCAATAACTTGCAGTTTGGAGCGCCCGGCGTTCTTTCGCCTGCAGGTGCGTGTCTTCCAGCCATGGGTGTGCGCTGGTGTGCGTTTGTGTATGGGCCTAGAAGGGCTGCAAATGTGAATTGGCAAGTGGCCGTGCGTGTATGAGGCCAGTCCGCCTTCAGTCTTCGTGTAGTGTACAGTGCGATATTTTGGAGGCGGTTTTGCACTGTCTTCTGCTTCAGAGAGTTTCGTTGCACACGTACATCCCTCTGCCTCAAGCGCACGCATTTGCTACAGCCCCTTCACGCTCAGCACCCGCACGAACGCTCACCCGTTGCCCCTACCTTGCCACCACCCTCAGGGCAAGTACCAGCGTATCTCTTGACTCCCTGACGCCTTACGCACTGATTCCTCATGCTCCATGCACACGGCACCTCAGGGCAAGCGGCCGCTGATGCCCCCCGGCATGGACATGAACCCCGAGGTCAAGGAGGTGGTCACCACCTTCCGCATGCTGTCGGAGCTGCCCGCGGACAGGTGCGCGGGGGGCGCGTGTATCAACGGTTGTGTACTAGCGTCCTGTTGCAAGGATGCCGTCGGAGCTGCCCGCGGACAGGTGCGCTGGGGCACGTGTGTATTAGCGGTTGTGCATTAGCATGCCGCTGTGTGGCAAGGAGGTGGTGATCACCCTCCGCATGCTGTTGGAGCTGCCCGCGGACAGGTGCGTGAGGGGCACGTGTTTTAGCAATTTTACGCTGCGCACTCACGCCAAACCCTAACCGGCATGAGCACGACCACACGGTATGGTGGGTGGCGCAGGGCGCACAAGGGGCTGACGTGGCCTAGCACAGGGCCTCGGCGGCGTCGCACACGCCCCGACCACTCCTATCTCCTGCGTCCGCTGTGCCTCCGCTGCCATCCTCAGCGGCGGAGGGATACCCTGGATGCCCCGGAGGCCCCCAAATCCGAGCCTGAGCCTGAGCACGAGCACGAGCACGAGCCCACGACGTACTGTACTCCGCCGTCCTCGCCCTCCAGCCTGCCCGGCCGCCTAACCCATTCTCATAGCTACCTGGTCCTCTGTGGCAACCTGCACGCTTACCCACACGTATCTCAATACACACCTCCTCGTTCCCCACCCCTCAGGTTGGGCGCCTACACCACCACCATGGTCACCCTCGGCTATGACGCACATTGCAGGCTTACCCACGTTCTCTTAATACACACCACCTCGTCCCCCACCCGCAGCCTGGGCGCCTACACCACCTCCATGGCTACCCGCTGCCCTGTTGCACACCCTGCACTGACCCACGCTGTTGGCTTAATACACACGCCTGCTGCCCCTCCTTACCCCACCCCGCAGCCTGGGCGCCTACATCATCTCCATGGCCAAGACGGCAAGCGACGTGCTGGCGGTGGTGCTGCTGCAGCGCGAGACGGGTGGGTGTGTGCTAAGGGACTGTGTATTAGCACTGCGGTTGGTGGTGTCACTACCGTGCTGGCCGTAGCTGGCTTCCGTCGAAATCACATGGGTAGGGGATAGCAGTGCTGCTTCCACTCCGGGCTATTGTACGCGTTTGCTACTGTGAACAGCACTGGACTACGACCAGTGCCGACCAGTGCTGGTACCCGCACGCTAACACACGTGCCTCCGCCTCGCTAATACACGCCCTTCCCGCAGGCGTGCGCCCCTGCCTGCGCGTGGTGCCCCTGTTCGAGACGCTGGATGACCTCACCAACGCCCCCGCCACCATGACCACCCTGCTGTCCAACGACTGGTACCGCTCGCACATCAACGGCGTGCAGGAGTGCATGATCGGTGGGTCGTGTGCAGCGTGTGTACTGTATACAGTTTAACTACCGGTATGCGGATGTTGAGAAAGACACTAATGGCTATGAAGGACGAGCTGCATCGCACTGCTACGCACCAGTACAAGGACCTTGCCGTAGTCCTCCGCGATCGGGCAACACTTTAAATCTGGTGTTGACACGCTGCTGCTCGGTGGCATTCCACTTAGGCCAATACTCAGCCCTTCGACCCGGTCCCGGTTGCGACATGTGCCACGGTACAACCTCCCTAATGTCCTCACTCCCAGGCTACAGCGACAGCGGCAAAGACGCTCGGATTTCTTTCTCACCTTCCTTGGTTTCTGTCGGAACCTGTGCTAACCCTTTGCTGTCATGCGCATGCGCCGCCATTCTGCAGGCTACAGCGACAGCGGCAAGGACGCCGGCCGCATGGCCGCTGCCTGGGCGCTGTACGAGACGCAGGAGAAGCTGGTGGCGGTGGCGGCGGAGTACGGGGTGAGCAGCTGGGAGCATGTGTATTAGCATGGGGCTGTGTATTAGCGGGGGTGCGCTTGGTGCACAGCTTGGCGTTGCAAACGACGCAAGAGAAGCTGGCGGCGGTGGTGACGGAACTGTGCGCCCCTCTGGTGGTGACCAACGACCTGTTGGTGCCCAAATGCTGTGATACGCCTGGATGTAACGCACACCTTTGTCCCTCCCCTGCAGGTGCGGCTGGTGCTGTTCCACGGCCGCGGCGGCACCGTGGGCCGTGGTGGTGGCCCCACGCACATGGCCATCCGCAGCCAGCCATCTGGCACCATCAACGTGAGGGATGGGGGGCAAGGGTGCTGGGTGTGTATTAGCGCTAAGACACGTGCCCATGGTGGCGGCGGCCCCACGCACATGGCCATCCGCAGCTAGCCCTCGGGCACCATCAACGTGAGGGATGGGGGGCAAGGGTGCTGGGTGTGTATTAGCGCTAAGACACGTGCCCATGGTGGCGGCGGCCCCACGCACATGGCCATCCGCAGCCAGCCCTCGGGCACCATCCACATGAGTGGTTGGAGGGTGGACACGCCATGAAATGGAGGAACGCACGGGTTGGCGGGGCTGCAGGGATTGCACCAACGCACACTTGGCCGGTGCTGGCCGCCTGCATGTGGCCGCGGACGAACCCGCCCCAACCTAAGATGGCATTGTCGCCCGCCCCGCGTTGCTTAACCATCCTCTCCAATTTCTTCCCTCGTACCCCCCAGGGCCACCTGCGCGTGACGGTGCAGGGTGAGATCATTGAGCAGCAGTTCGGAGAGAAGGAGGTGTGCTTCCGCACCCTGGACCTGTACACCAGGTGGGCAGCAGGGGTGTGTGTTAAGGAGCGCGTGTGTTAGCCGTGATGGTACGTGGGTGGGGGGTGGGAGGGAGGTGTGCGTCCGCACCCTGGACCAGGTGGGCAGCAGGGGTGTGTGTTAAGGAGCGCGTGTGTTAGCCGTGATGGTACGTGGGTGGGGGGTGGGAGGGAGGTGTGCGTCCGCACCCTGGACCAGGTGGGCAGCAGGGGTGTGTGTTAAGGAGCGCGTGTGTTAGCCGTGATGGTACGTGGGTGGGGGGTGGGAGGGAGGTGTGCGTCCGCACCCTGGACCAGGCGGGCAGCTAGTGTGTGTATACGTCTGTTAGCCGTGAATGGTACATGGGCGGGGGTTGGAAGGAAGGCGAGCTTGGGTTGGGAGTAGTTTCTCAGTTGTACTGGTATGCGTTCGGGGCCCCGTTGGTGTCGTTCAACCGATTTCACTCATACTCCCCTTGCCCCTCCTTCGCAGTGCGGTGCTCGAGGCGGCGCTGGACCCCCCGCCCGCCCCGCGCCAGGTGAGCACCGGGGCAGCCCAGCGCCCTGTCTTGTGCACGACCTCCTTTTTGACTGCCATGCCACCAGTACAGCCTGCACCCCGCCCGGTGGGCACACACCGATCACACCGTATCCCATGCCTCGTGATGCACATGAATTCTGCGACACCCTCGCACACTGCAGGCCCGTATACGCAACATACAACCAGTACCAATATTAGTGCCAGTACTTGACACTTTTATTGTTCCAATCTGCGCCCGCTTTCCCCAAAACGTCTGCCTTGTTTCTGTTGCAGGATTGGCGCGACCTGATGTCGCTGCTGTCGTCCAAGTCGTGCGACGTGTACCGCGGCATCGTGTACCGCACGCCCGAGTTCTACGACTACTTCATGCAGAGCACGGCGGCGAGGTACGGCACGCGCCTTTAGTCGTACGCTTGCCGTACAGGGCGCTTCGCGGGGCAGGGCCCCTGCGGTGACCTCACACCGGTGCATGAACGCTGCGGGTGGGAACTTACCCATGGGAGGAAGCCATGATTGACGGCACGAGGACACATTGTGACGACGGCACAGGCTTGTCGAGACGCCTGCATGCGTAATCCTAAAGCTGAGTGCCTCGTCATCCCACCCCTGTTGGTAACCCGCAGCGAGCTGGGCCGGCTGAACATCGGCTCGCGGCCGTCCTCCCGCAAGAGCGGGGGCATCGAGACGCTGCGCGCCATCCCCTGGATCTTCGCCTGGACGCAGCAGCGCCTACACCTGCCCGTGTGGCTGGGCATCGGGGAGGCGCTGCAGGAGGCGTTCGACAAGGGTGGGTGTGGGATGCGGGAGGGTGGGTTAGCCGGGTGCGCGTTGGTGGAGCGTAGGGCTGGAGCGTAGGGTTGACGGGGTGCGTATGGGTGAGGGCGAGGGACAGGATCCGCAGCGCCTGCACCTGTCCAGGGTCTAGGGCATGCACGGGCCGCAACAGAGGCCCTCGACCAGGGTGGGTTAGCGGGAGTGTGCGTGCCTCGGCACCTCCGCTGCCTGTTATCTTCCAACGTCAAAGGCCTGTTCTTTACGGTGCATGTATTGAAGTACTGCAATTGGCTTCGTGGCCTCGCACCTGCTGCCCCCAGGCTACCAGCCTGTGCTGCAGGACAATCTCATCGCATTGCAGTCTAGTTGTAACTGTGTATGTCCGTGTCATTCGGCCCTCCTTCCCTGCCCGCAGGCTACCAGCCGGTGCTGCAGGACATGTACGCCAACTGGCCCTTCTTCACCTCCACCCTGGACCTGGTGGAGATGGTGCTCGCAAAGGTGTGTATTAGCCACCAAGGGGTAGTGGGTTAGCGTACGGGCGATGCAAGTAGAGGTGCGTGCTGCTGTGCTGAGGTGAGCCCTACACCCTGGACCTGGTGGTGGTGGTGGTGGTGGTGATGCTCGCGAAAGGTGGGTATTAACCCACAAAGGACGTGGGTCACGGTACGGGTGCGCGGTGTGTTCCTGATGCAAAGTTCCCGTGCCGCGGACCTTCTAAGAGCAGACCCGTACAGAAGCTCAACCGGCCAACCGACGACATACCCAACGCTCCCAACGTTGGCCTCGTAACAGCTCCAAAGAAATCACCGCGTTCTAGTAACTTCCTTTCCCCTGGCCCCTCCTCCAGGCTGACGCGCGGCTGTCCGCCTTCTACGAGCGCACGCTGGTCACGGACGACAAGCTGAAGCAGCTGGGGGACAAGCTGCGCGGCCTGTGAGTGTGTTAGGTGTGTGTTAGGTGTGTGTTCAGGTGCGAAGGGCAAGGGCTGCTCTTCAGGGAACGACAAGCTGAAGCAGCTGGGGGAGAAGCTGCGTGGCCTGTGAGTTGGGGAGGGCGTGTGTATTAGGTGTGGGATAAGGTGCGTGTGTGTCCTACGAAGGGCTGGTGCTCCTTGTCGCAGGAAGCACCTGGGGAACAAGCTCTTCCAACCAGTGTCCTCACCCATACACCTCAAGCTCCACGCACTTAACCCACACGATTACCCACATGCCCTGTTAACCCACACGTAAGCTGGCCGACACGCTGGCCTCCATCCTGATCGTGGTTTGCACCCGTACCTCACTCACCTGGTAACCCACACACGTCCTGTTAACCCACACGCAGGCTGGCCACACGCTGGCCTCCATTCTGATCGTGGTTTGCACCCGTACCTCACTCACCTGGTAACCCACACACGTCATGTTAACCCACACGCAGGCTGGCCGACACGCTGGCCTCCATCCTGATCGTGGTGCGCAAGAGCGCCCTGCTGGAGGGCAACACGCCCAGCCAGATGTCCACACCCAACCTGGACGAGAAGATCAGGCTGCGCGCGCCCTACACGGCGCCGCTCAACATCCTGCAGGTGGGTGCACGTGTATTAGCAAGCTGCAAGGGGTGTGTCTTAGCAGGTGGTGGTGCACGTGTGTCGGGGCAGGGCTGCGCGCGCCGTACACGGCGCCGCTCAACATTCTGCAGGTGGATGCACGTGTATTAGCAAGCAGGAGGTGTGTCTTAACATGTGGCGCATGCTCGTCAGGGTGAGGGATACACGCCGGCCTACGCGGCGCCGCTCAACATGTTGAAGCTTAGGGCGTCGGCGGGGCAACATAATACTGTCCATGATTGCCGTTTATGATTTGCTGCCCCCGACAAGGCGATGCAGCAGGCAGTCAAGCAGTCGGTCACATGCGCTCACACTTCCCAATTGCCAATCCTCCCTCACCCCCAGGCGCTGAGCCTCAAGGGCCTGCGCGAGTTCCGTGAGGGCGGCACCGTGGGTGAGTGTGGCGTACTGGCTGTGTGCAAGGGCACATGAAGACCGGGTCGCCCACCGGTACCTCACGTGCGACCCATGCTGCTGCTAATACACATGCCCGGCGCATGCACCCCACCCTCTCCTCGGCCGCCCGAAGTACCAGGGCTGCTGCCCCTGCAGTTCGCAAACCCCTTTCCAAAAGAGCACAGCCCCGCCGATTGCGATGCCATACTGCTGACCTGCCGGCCCTGTGTCACAGCTCACTCCCTGCTCTTGCACATCCTTGTCCTTGTCCTGCTGTCCGCCTTTTATGCAAGGATACAAACCCCGCCGACCCCGGCAGTATCGACATGCTGTTGCGCAACCCGGTCCCCATTCCCGTTTGCCCACACACCGCTAACCCACGCCCCTGCCTCCCGGCTGCTGCTGCGGTCCAGAGTAGAACCCCGAGGACCCCGAGATCATCGACCTGCTGTCGCTGTCGGCCCCTACCCCACACCCCGTTAACCCACACTCTGTGAACCCACACACCGCTTACCCACGCCCCTCTCCCTGCTGCTGCTCCAGAGTGCAACCCCGAGGACCCCGAGATTATCGACTTGCTGTCGGTCAATCCTGTTAACCCACACTGTGTTAACCCACGCCCTCGCTAACCCACACACCCCTGTTCCTGCTGCTGCCCCAGAGTACAACCCCGAGGACCCCGAGATCATCGACCTGCTGTCGCGCGACCCCCGCAAGAAGGGCGAGGGCGCGCAGCACCCCTTCCAGTCCGCCATGGACGACTGCCTCATGATCACCATCAAGGGCATCGCCGCGGGTGGGTTAGCGGTGTGTGGTCATTTCTGCATGATGTGCTCGTACGGGGCACCCGCGTGCTCGATCACCCACGTTGGAATGGCCTATGCACGGTGTGGCACATGCGTGCAGTGCTTTAGTTTGACCCTTGCGTGTCCCTCGGCGTCCCAGGCACCTCCCCTCTTCATAGCTGCCCCGGCCCCTCCTGACTTGCTGTCCACTACACCTTGGCCACCCGCAGGCATGCAGAACACCGGGTAAAGGGCGGTAAGCTGCCTGGTCACACACAGGCCGGTCACACGGCACGTGGTGAGCGGCTCACGGCACGTGGCAGGCGGCGCGTGGCAGGCGGCACACGTTGGGCAATGTTCGCTCTCTGCATTGCTGCCAGTCTGTCAAAAGGGGCCGGGGAGGTGCGCAGGAAGGTAACAGGCCGGGAAGGTGTCAGGCGAGCATGTCGGCGCGCTGGGCCCGGTGCATGGGGAGATGCAGGGTGAGAATGCGCCATTAGCTTTGGCGGAAACGAGGGAGTGTCATGGTGACTGGTGTTTGTGGGTTTACAATAGTTCGTTCCGCAGGATGGTCTGGGGGTTTTCAGCTTCTGTCGGTGGTGTGCATACGTAGTTCTGGACATGTGGATTGAGAGTGTCATTACCGGTACTTGTTTGCCGGCGGCTACCGCATGAATAACTTGTGTGGCTGCAGGCGGCTGGCGCTGCACTGCCGGCTTGGGGCGTTTGGAGGTGTGGGAACGCCATAGCACTTAAAGGTCAGGTCGTGACCGGTAGTGTGCGCAGGGGCGTGCTTGCGTCAGCCAGGGTACAGTGAACAGCTTACCTCAAGGTTGGGACTCTGCTGTCGTTTTGAGCGACTCTGCTGTCGTTTTGAGCACCTCTTCGTCAGACGCGTTGCCAGTGTACAGTGTACGGCACGGTACACTTGAATGGCACCAAGCGGAAGGACAGAAGCGCATTGCTTCGTGAAATGATCTGGCCTGGTAGTTTTGACCTTCTGTCCGCCTGGCTCGGGAGGATATTAGGTGTTCAGTTTTGGCTTGTGCGTTTGTGTGGGTTGGGAGCAGTGTTTTGTACTGGTACGGACGTACGGTGAGCGGCAGGGGGCGGGGCGGGGGGCGCGGGGGCGGGGGGCCAAG
>VFQN01002450.1_pt1 | contig 28565 bp, 34 predicted proteins | sample 3512371 | NCBI WGS metagenome assembly VFQN01 (sample SAMN10412370, study PRJNA504923) | tailings metagenome | isolation source: Replicate 2 from Balatoc abandoned mine | place: Philippines: Itogon, Benguet | collected 2017-08-28
ACATCAAAACAACCCATTCGAACATCGGGCGCCCAGATGCGATGCTTTTGCAGCTAAATTGTCAGCCGCTCACGGACGTTCCCTTACAGGGCCTTGGTGGGGGGTACCTACGCGCCGTGGCCTTGCATTGTCTGCGCTGATACCGGCAAGCCGGAGGCAACTGGGGCAAGGCAAGATGGGCATACCGCAGTTGCAACCAGAGCAGAGGTATGGTAGTCACTAAGGGGCAGTGCGTCCGACAGTGTTAGGACGCATGCCCGGGATTAAAGCCAGCGTGAGGGAATACTTTAGGATCGCGCCCGTACGCCAGGAAACACGTATTGCACAGCTAAACAGTAACCACCTGTGAGGGAGCTTAACCACCGCGCTCAATGGGCGGAGGGCAGGCGGCACGGGCCTGCAGGGCCTTAGGTTGGGGAAGTTGCTAACACACAATGCCAACTGTTGCGTACCTGCTCAAGGCAAATGCCAATGCAAGAGCTGCCTACCTGTGCCGTCGGTGATCACCGCGTGTTCTTGGCTCTTGCCTCGATGTACCTCCCAACAACTACCCCTACCTTCCGCAATACCTTCCGTGCCTTGTAACTGACGTACGGCATTGGGCCTTAAAGTCCGCGTCCTCAGCCGAGTCCTTATACGCGCATTTGCATGCATCCAGTGAGTTAGTCATCTTTGACAAAGGGTAGCTTCTTGTTTCGCGACGGTGTGTTTGCCCACCACACAAGAAACCGCGGCGACAGTTCGGCTGTTCGGGCAATTGCTCCTTGCCGCGGCGCAGCGGGAGACTTTGCTTGCTGACCATTTATCTTGCACGAGCTCAGGTATTTGAACGTTTTTTAAGAAGGCAAGTCAGTCTCACAGTGAGTGTCACGTCACCTGCCGGTAGCTGTGTCGACAAGGAGTGTTTCCGAGAGGTTGCCCCAGCCTGACACGACAAGCATAACAGCTTACAGTCAAACACAGAAGGCATCTGGCGCACTGGATTGCGCACCTGTGCAGTCTGCAGCGGTTGGCTAGCGACGGGCCCAGGCCCCTCGCTGCTCCCAATCACGTCACCCACACGGCCGTCACTTTAGCGCTCTTCTGTACCAATGCAGGGTGGTTGTGCGAACTCCCTGCGGCCGCTTTGCAACGGCTACAAGTTTTCGGTGGCGCGTCCGCAATCCGGAGGCGAACACCACGAGCAGCAGCAGCCTGGGCCTAACCTGACAGGTTCCCCCCTCTACCAGCTCCCAGGCCCGTAAGCACCGCGCTACACCAACGCCGATGCAGCAGCCCCCTCCGCAGATGCAGCAAGCCCTGCAGCAGGTGCAGCAGGTCCCACCGCAAGTGCAGCAGCCGTTGCAGCAGATGCAATCCCCACAAACGCAGGCGCCTCAGCAGCAGGCGCAACAGTCCCCTGCGCAGGTGCAGCAGCCCCAGTCTCAGGTGCAGCAGGCCCAGCGGCCCCGTCCAGGCATTGTGCAGTCTATGATGAACCTCTTCCGTCGCAGCCGCTCCAACTCCCCGCAGCAGGGCAGTCCCTCCCCCCGCCGCACCCCGCCCCAGCAGCAGCAGCCACTGCAGAACACAATGCCCCGCACCCGCGGCGTGCTGGCACCCTGGGACAATGATACCCCCTCCTTGGACAACCTTCCAGCACACGTGCAGGCTGCGCACCGCCTCCTGCAAACGGTAAGCTGGGCCTGCTAGACATACGTCGCGCCCTCTGTGCTGCCGCCACGCAAGCTTGACCCTACATTACAGCCCCCAGCCCATCACACTGGTAACACCCTCCACCACTCATCGTACCTTTCATCGCACCTAATTGTGCACCAATTTGTTGACCGGCCCACCCTTGACCCACACCCGAAGGCCGCGGAGCTGCCGCTGCCCCACCGCCACCGGCTTCTGGCCCTCGCCGCCGCCAGCCCCGACTTCCGCCCGCTCTTCAGCTCCATGGCCGCACCCGCCTCCGCCCAGGGCCCAGACGCAGCGCCCCTGCGCCCGCCCTCCGTCATCGCCATGCAGCCCGTACCCGACATTGAGGCTAAGATCCAGGGCCTGCTGCGGAAGGCCTGGGATCAGGTGGAGGGGCCGACCGGGGAGGAAGGGCATGCAGCGTCGCCCTCCGAGGCCGCTAGGGTTGGGGAGGGGTTACCGGCGGAGCAGGTGCAGGCGCAGGGGCAGCAGGGGCCCAAGGAGGCCCTGGCGCTGCGCGTGGTGTCCGAGTACGACGTGTACGGCACGTGCAGGGACGAGAGCGTGCGGGCGGTGGTCAGCCTAAAGGTAGGGGTGTCGGCTTGCTGGGGGCGTTTTGGGTTCAACGCGTGTGGAGGCGCCGTGACACAGCACACACCTAGCTCCTGGGGGCCAGCAATACTCCGATCTGGGCAAGTTGTGCATGCGGGGACATTCGCACGGCGGCCTGCTGCCCCGGCCACACCTATAAGCACGCCGTGGTACATCCAAACCGGCTACCCACGTCCCATGCGTTCCCCCCACCAGGCCGCTGCTCAGGTGGCGCAACGTGGCCACGTGGCGCTCACCTGCGTGCTGGACCGCTCCGGCAGCATGTCGGGGGAACGCATCGCACTGGTGCAGGAGACGTGCCACTTCCTCATCGACCAGCTGTCGGAAGATGACTACCTTGGTCAGTATCGGGCCACCGGTAGCCACCAGCCGGTCGCCCGTCAGGCATACCGTGTCCTGAACTGCATCCTGCCTACCTGCCCCTCCACTACCTGCAATTACCGTACCGGATTCTACACTGTATCCTTCCTTCCGCAGCTGAACGCAGTACGACACAGCAGTCACCACGCCTGTACTTGCGCCTCACACAACTATACCCCCTTGCAACTATAGCTGTAGGTCCCGCTTAACTCAACGCTGCGTCCGCGTCCTTTTCGTTCGCGTGCAGGCCTGATCAGCTACTCGGGCAGCGTGCGCGACGACCTGCCCCTGGTGCGCATGACGGGTGCTGCCAAGGCGCTGGCGCACGTGGTGGTGGAGGCGCTGGCGGCGGACGGCAGCACGGCGCTGTACGCAGGGCTGGAGGCGGGGCTGCGGCAGCAGATGAAGGCGGAGCGTGCGCTGGCCGGCAGCCGCGTGGTGCACAGCTGCTTCCTGTTCACAGACGGCCAGGCAACAGACGGTGCGTACGGTATGCCGTATGCAGCCAAGTCCCGACTGCTCGGCGGCAGGACAACGACGAAGTCGCTTTGCAAAGCGGGGCGGCGTGGGGGTTACGCCATTTTGTCCAGACTGTCACTCACACCACCTCGACTTGTGGCATGTCTTTCAAGTACAAGTGCGTGTGCATGTGTGTGGCGCAGGGCCCACGAGCGCGGTGGAGATCCTGGCGGGTCTGCAGCGCGCGCAGGCTCCCACCGACCAACACGTGACTGTGCACACGTTCGGCTTCGGGGAGGGCCACAGCGTGGAGCTGCTGCAGGCGGTGGCGGAGGCACAGAGCGGCGTGTATTACTACATCCGCACCGTGGACGACATCGCCGCCGGCTTCGGAGATGGTGAGGCGTTTGGTCGGTACGACCTGGCTTGTGCCGCGCACACAGCCCCTGAGGAAGAACGTTGACAGAAGAGTGCTGCCAGTGCTGCCAGGAGTACCGTCCACACAGCCACCATCGCCGTGGTCACTCAGCTGCCGACCACAAGCCGTGCCAGTCTAGTCTCGCACGCGCACCCATGTAATGTCCTCGTTGCCGTACATTAGCGTGTATTGGAACCAGCCTTTGTTCACTTCCCTACTTTACCCCCTACTTCCCCCCCTGCTCCCTGCCCCAAGCGCTTGGTGGGCTGCTGTCCGTGGTGGCCAAGGACGTGCGCCTCAGCGTTACACCCGTGGAGGGGGTGGCCCTCACAGCCTTCAGGTCCGGAGGCCGCACCAACACCTCCGCCTCCGCCGCCGCCACGGCCTCCGCCGCCTTGGCCCGCGGCCGCGCTGGCCGGAACGCCCCTCCCGGCGCCGCCACCACGCCCGAGCCAGTCCCCACCGCCACCGCCTTCAACGACGTGTTCGCAGAGGAGAGCCGGGAGGTGCTGGTTACCTTCCAGCTGCCGCAGCTAGGCCCTGCAGGTGGCTCCTCCAGCCCTCCGCCCCTGACCCAGATCGCAGAAGAGGCAGGCGAGGATGCACACCATGAGGGGACATCCCCTGCAACGGCCAACGGCAACCAGCAGCAGCAGGAAGAGGTGGTGGACGTCGCCAGCGTGGAGCTGGAGTACACGGACGTGAGCAGTGGGCTGCAGCGGCGGGAGACCGCCGTGCTGCGCGTGCGGCGGCGCCCCGGCGGTCGCGGTCCTGGTGTGCTGCCTGCCGAGGTGGTGTTCGTGACGGCGCTGCGCTTCGAGACCATCGACGCCATTGAGGAGGCGCAGCGGCTGGCGGGGCAGGGCGGGGGGGCGGACGTGGCGCCCGCGCACAGCCTGCTGGACACGCACCTGGGCAGGCTGGCGTCCGCGCCGCTGCAGACCAGCCACGTGGCGGTGTTCAGGGAGCAGACGCAGGTGGCGCGGCAGAGCATCAAGCCACGATACGAGGTGCGTCTGATTGGCCATGCGGTGGCATGCTGAACACTTTGTGGTACCTACGACGACTTGTGTGTGCCGCCTTGATGCCGAGCTGCCTTGGTCCGACCGAGCGCCCTATAATGTACCGACTGTCTAGCCATGGCACTCCGGCTGGAACGCTTCTTCCATTGGCATGGTCGGTGCCTAACCTTATGTGCGCATCTCCCCGGCCCTCGCGCGACGGCCCCGCAGTTCACGCAGGAGGGCGTGGCGGCGATGAAGACCAGCGTGCAGATGCTCAAGCAGCAGCGCGCCGCCACCAGCACCGCCGACGCGGGGGCCTCCCTCGGCACCGCCATGTACCAGAACTGCAGCAAGGACATGTACCGCAAGCGGGCCAGCGCATGCGTGTCGCTGGCCTACCAGCAGCGCACCAGCGCTATGCCATCGAATAACAACAACAACAGCGGCCCCTAGGCTCGTAAGGCTGCAGGGAGGCTAAAGGGCTTGCTTATATCGCTGCGGGTGTATAATTCGGCTGTACACTGGTGAAGGAAGGCAGCGGGTATAGGAAGGGAGTAATGGGTATGCGTGGCCTGGGCCAGTCAGGGGCTTGTTGAGGCTGCTGCCGCGCTGGCACCAGCAGAATAACGGCGCATACCGGCAGAATAGGGAGCAGGGGCGTTAAATCGCACAGCTTACTCCGGTACACGTGGGATGGGGCTTTCCTGCGTAGATAAGGCTCGGCGATCCGCTGTGGTATTGTGGAAGGTGCTGTTACCGGTGTGGAGCGCAATTGACACGTGGCCTTGCCCTATGCTTCATCCCAGCCCACGTTTTCATGTTGACCTTGACCTGCGTGCTCCGTTACCATGCGATGGCATGCCTGCGCGATGTGGGCCTTTGCAGTCTACTGGCAAAGTTGTACATTATTGTACACTATCCTGCTGCGGAGAAGGGCAGCGGGGCACGTGTTACGTGCCTGACGCCGTGCACACTGTACTGCAGTAAGCCTTGAGAGCTGGGCTCTTGCAACTCGTGTGCCTATTACACGGATTACGGATTGCTGTGTAGCATGCCATATGACATGTTTTCGGTGCAACAATGTCACGCATTTTGCGCGTTATTCGGTAACGCTATGTATCGAAGTACGGGTGTCCCAGGGCACCGTCCCGCGCATTTCGCAATGCGTGTCCCAAGCCCACGTGTCACTAAGGTCGCTCTTATTTTACTCGCGCGGCACACCACACTTCCGGTACGGTCCGTACTCCATGGCAGCCGCGGCGGTGCTGCCTCCCTGCGAGACTCCTGCATACTCTAATCCCGTGCTCTTATCCCCCACCCATCCACGGCCTCTTATCTCATACCGTATTGAGTATTCACTCCGTAGCAGTGCACCAAAGGTAAATGCATACGTTCACCAGTAAGCCACACCTCCTCAGCCGCTCTGTGCTGCACACGGCCACACGCCTGCCACAGCTGCCGCAATCAAATTCACGGCCGCATGCGCAGGTAGGCCTGCAGCACGTCAGGTACCGGCGGCCCCGCCGGCCGCACGCTTGTGCTGGCGGCTGCGCGGTAGGTGCTCCTGGAGTGCGTGCTGTACACCGCCTGGGAGGCGGGGGAGGGGCCGGGGCCGCTGCACATGGTGGAGCGCTGCTGCCGCAGCGTCTGCAGCGCGTCCGTCACGCTGGCCACGCCGTCCTGGGTGAACTGCAAGGAGACACATGGGGGGAGAGGTGCACCGTGTTCAGTAGTCAGTAGCAGCCTAGGAACAAAGGGCCACAGGCCCTGACTTTGTCTAGCACACATTGACATCGCGGAGTACGACCAGCAGTCATGAGAGGACCCCAAACTCCATGGCAATGTTCAGACACGTGTTCTGCACCACATCCGCAGTCACAGGGCCACTACATGCAGGGGAGGGCAGTCAGGGTAGGTGCTCATGTGCACGTAATACACTGCTATTGGAGCTTGGCAAGCGAGGGGCGTACCTGGTATCGCGGCGTGATGCTGTGCCTGGCGTTGCGCGTCTGCTCCACCAGCGCCGCCACCTGCACCGAGCGCACGCCCGAGCCACGCAGCCTGCCCATGTGCGTGTCCAGCAGGCTGTGCGCGGGCGCCACGTCCGCCCCCCCCGCCCTGCCCCGCCAGCCGCTGCGCCTCCTCAATGGCGTCGATGGTCTCGAAGCGCAGCGCTGTCACAAACACCACCTCGGCAGGCAGCACACCCGGACCGCGACCGCCGGGGCGCCGCTGCACGCGCAGCACGGCGCTCTCCCGCTGCTGCAGCCCGCTGCTCACGTCCGTGTACTCCAGAACCACGTCGGCCACGTCCACCTCCTCTTCGTCGCCCACGATGTTAGCTTTCTGCTCGTACAGGGCGAAGCCGTCTGTGAGTTGCATGGGGTTGTGTACGGCCGCCTTGCTGTTCTTCGGCAGCTGCAGCTCCAGCAGCACATCGCGGCTCTCCTCGGCAAACATGTCTTTGAAGACCGTGGTCGTGGTGGCAGGCGGGGGCGTGGCCGTCGGGATGTCGACCGCCGCGCTGGCTGAGGCGGGGGCAGCGGAGCCGACAGCGCCTGGCTTGCCGGTGGGCATGGCGGGCATGGCAGCGGCGGTGGTGGTGTCAGTGGTGGCGGCGGCGGCGGCGGAGGTACTTGTGCGGCCCCCAGACCTGAAGGCTGTGAGGGCCACCCCGTCCACAGGGGTGACGCTGACGCGCACGTCCTTGGCCACCACGGACAGCAGCCCGCCAAGCGCTGGGGGAAGGGGGCACAGGAGGAAGGGGGAAGGGAACGGGGTGATGAGACCAGTTGGAGGGCATCGTTCTGATATCGGCCGGAAAGGCACACGCCTCAGGGAGCAAGGTGGCAAAGGGCAAGGTGTCTAAGGTCCAGAGGACCACGACAGGTAAATCGGACAGGTTCCGCACGCACGTGCACTGCCCATCCCATCTTCAGCGTGTATGACCACAATCAAGTACGTTGATGGTTGATTTGGGCTACTAGGATGACGCCTCACCGTCTCCGAAGCCCTCGGCTATGTCGGCCTCCGTGCGGATGTAGTAATACACCCCGCCCTGGGCCTGCGCCACCGCCTGCAGCAGCTGCACGCTGTGTCCCACCCCCAGGCCGAAGGTGTTGACAGTGACCGGCGCAGACCCAGGCTCGGAGCCAGCCGCCCCCACAGCACCTCCAGCCAGCGCCGCCAGCATCTCCTCCTTGGTCATGGGGCCTTGGCGTGCGTTAGATGTTGAGGGGAGAAATCATTTTAGTACACTATACATGTTCTCGCTGGACATGGAGTATGGCAGGTATACCGTGACCTATAGCTGCCTTGTGCAACGCTCATGCTTTGCGGCACACACCAGCCCTGCACGACGCACCATGTGAGGCCTGGCCGTCGGTGAACAGGAAGCAGCTGTGCACCACGCGGCTGCCCGTCAGCTTCCTCGCGGCCTGCGCCTGCTGCATCAGCCCCGCCTCCAGCCCGGCGTACAGCGCCGTGTTGCCCCCGCTGTTGACGATGTCCACCATCACGTGCGCCAGCGCCTTGGCGGGACCCGTCATGCGCACCAGCGGCAGGTCCGTCTGCACGTCGCTCGCATAGCTGACGATGCCTGCACCACCGTATGACTTCAGTTAGGGACAATGAGTACTACAAAGACGGTAGCTGCATGGGGACAATGCAGCGCGGCGGGTTGCAAACGGGTAGGCAAAGCATGGCGACAGGCTACAACGCACCCAGGTAGTCGTCTTGCGACAGCTGGTCGATGAGGAAATGGCACGTCTCCTTGACAAGGCGGAGGGGCTCCCCGTCCATGCTCCCTGAGCGGTCCAGCACGCAGGTGAGTGCCACGTGGCCACGTTGCGCCACCTGGGCAGCGGCCTGGTGGGGGAAGGGGCCATGTGACACGTAGTGGGGCACTAGGACCACGTGGCCAGTGGGGCGTACGGTCGGTGGTATGGGTACACGGACGCGTGCATGTGAGCCGTTATAGTTTGCGCGCAAGCAAGCTGTAGCCAGGTGTGTGCGAAGTGCTGACCGGCAAGTATGGGTGCAATGTCCCGTACCGTAGTACCACCCAAACAGAACTCCCTTGTCCGTGCCACCCGTACCGTACCTTGAGGCTGACCACCGCCCGCACGTTCTCGTCCTTGCACGTGCCGTACACGTCGTACTCGGACACCACGCGCAGCGCCAGCGCCTCCTTGGGCAGCTGCTGCACCGGCACCTGCACCTGCTCCGCCAGTGCCCCCTCCCCATGCCTAGCGGCCTCGGTGGGCGACGTTGCACCTTCCTCTGCAGTCGGCCCCTCCACTTGGTCCCGGGCCTTCCTCAGCAGGCCCTGTATCTTGGCCTCCATATCGGGCACGGGCTGCATGAAGATGACGGGGCGCGGGCGCAGGGGGGCCGCGCAGGGGCCCTCGGAGGAGGCGGAGGTGGCCATGGAGCTGAAGAGTGGGTGCAAGTCGGGGCTGGCGGCGGCAAGGGCCAGAAGCCGGTGGCGGTGGGGCAGCGGCAGCTCCGCGGCCTGGGGGTGTGGGTAAAGGGTGGGCATGAGAACGGTTGGTGCAAAAGTTAGTGCGATGACGGGTACAGTGATCGGTGGAGGGCGATACCGGTGTGCTGGGCTAAGGGCTGTGATGTAGGGCCAAGCTTACGTGGCGGCAGCAGAGAGGGCGCGATAAACGACTAACAGGCCCAGCTTACCACTTGCAGGAGGCGTTGCGCAGCCAGCACGTGTGCCGAGGGCTTGCCTTGGCACGGCGTATCAATGCCAACGGGCAGCTGCAAGCCGCGGTCGCGAAATGCCATGTTCCGCAGCGTGCCCTGCTGACCGCCAGCCAGGGGCTGCCGCTGCTGCTGCTGCTGCTGCTGCTGCTGCACCTGCATTTGCAGTTGCTGTATCAATCGGCTTGGCACCGGAGGAGGGACTCCCGCACCGTACAGGTTTGGGAACAGCGGCGCAATGGCTGGCGGGTGGCGGCCGGCGGTGGCGGCTGATGCGGCGCTGGCGGCGGAGGGCGCCTGCGTTATGGGGCGCCAGTCAGAGTCCTGCATGCACGAACGGCATGTATGCAACGGCGTTTTACGGAGCTACGGAAGGTGTAAGGTGCCCTGCCCGGGGGGACCTGCATACTTGCCCGACCAGGGGAGCTCCGCCTGAGGGGAACGGTAAAACAGTAGACGGTACTGGGCTATCGCATGCCCTGCGCTTGCATATACGAGGCCTTGCAGCTTACAACCCACCTTGAACGCACCAAAGCTTGCAAGGGCGTCGCCTTGCGCGCCAGCCGCTTGCATGAGGAGCAGTTGAGCGTCCAGGGGGGCACCGTTCAACGGCTGTTTATCTGCTGCCACAGCGGCAGCGAGCTGTTCACGCAGCCGCTTTTGCAGGGCCTGCTGCAGGGCGACGGAGCCGGGGACCGCAAGGGGGCCAGGGAAGGTCCCCTGGGTGAGGGGGCCAGGGAAGATCCCCTGGCTTGCGTTGGGTGGGCCGGTACCGGTCGTGTCTGCCCACGGTGCGCCGTGCTGGGACGCCTGGGGCACCAGCTGAACTTGGCGTGCAGCATCCATGGCCGCTGCCAGGGCGCCTGTGATCGGCGCTGCGGCCCCCACAGGCTTTGCCACCTGCAGCAGGGAGAGTTGGTGTCGGGATGAGCATCAACGACTCCTGCACCACAGGCCACAGTACTTTTACGCGCTGAGGTAGCAGCAACAGCATGAATGCAACAACTCCAGAACCTCAGTGCAGTACTAGCGTACTCATGCGGATGCCGCCTTGCTGAAGATACCAGCCCCGGCAGCCGGTGCTGGAGCCAAACGGCGTGCATGGGCTAAGATGGGCTTGGTATGGCTACGGTGTGTCATTCATTGCGTGTCAGTTGGGGTCACTGTGGGACTGTTCAAACCTCCTCCTTGGAGAACCAGTCCGCAGCATTTTGCCAGACCAGCTGCTTGGGAACGTCATTCGCCGGCTGCGTCCCAAGGAGAGCTTTGATCTGCGTACAAGGCGGATGAAGGGCATCACCGTGTTCCCCTGCCCCAACATTCTTGGCAACTGTCTGTACCGAATCGGCACTGCTCAATAACTAACAATAGCAAACACGTACAGCCGCGATGGAAAAGGCATCTGCGAGCCGGGAACCCAACGTACATTGGGAGCTTCCTTGAGAGCCTTCTTCAGGGCCTCGACCTGCTGGTCCCTCCTTGCCTCCCTGGGCGAGTCGTTGGTTGGTAACTCGCTTTCATTGAAGGCCTGTGGACATGGGGCCTGTAGTTGTAAGGGCCTTGCGTATAGACAGGGAGGACATCGCACAGCTCCAAGGCTGGTCAAGCGAAGTGCCGGGGGTAGGCAGTTCCAGGGGAGCCCTGTAGCTCAAAAACGCGTGTGCAGCCCGCGACAGACCCCACCTTAGCTTCATCTGGACACCCCACCGAAGCGGTTGGTATCCAGTCCCAGATTCTATTTTTGCCAGGAGGCGGTCTCAATGCCTTGTCACAGGTGTCCATCGCTGGCTTCCGAGTGTGCAACCTGGGACGGGCGGGGCGGGCGGCACGACGACCCAGTTTGCATGTCAATTGTTAAACAATTTTGATTTCGGGTCTATGGTTGCTTCAAGCACGAGGTAGGCGCAACGGTCGCGTAGCGGTGGCCTCTGTGACAAGGGAGTAGCTCCAGACATGTTGATGGCGCATCCATCTCCATGTATCCTCTTTTCTGCCACAGCACTATTACTATTAGCACTATGCTCCTACCGTTCCCGGTCACTGACGTCGGTAACTCTCTGGCAGTAGTTCGGCTTACCCCAAGTTCTGCCGCAAAAGTAAGTTAGAACTTATGATAATACAATGAGCAGACCCGTTTAAGTGAATAGCAGCTAAGGAGAATGCTCGAAAGCTTTATTAGAGAAAGGTCCGCACGACAAGGTCTCATCGCGAACCTTTGGCAGATTACAGAGGCGCGCAGTACGCGCGACACGGCACCTGAAGATCCCATTTATTGACACCGCATTATCCAATCCCATCTTTACAAATGGGACCTCGTGCAGATGCGGGCTACACCCCTTCGACCACAGCACGGCCCTCTCGAAGCCCGCACCTGCCCGCACAGCCCTGCCAGACCACCGCGGCACCCAAGCCCCCTCAGGAGGCCACCAGCTTCTCCTCCTCCTCCACCACCTCCCCGTCCTCGCCCACCACCAGCATCTCTCCCTCTTCGTCCTCGTCCTCCTCCTCAGCCGCCCCCTTCCTGTACCTCCACCCCGCCACATAGAACCGGTAAAACCCAGCAGAGGGGTTCGCCTCCGAAGCTATGAGAACCGCCGTGTCCCCAGGACTGACGGAGGCCCCCCCCTGCACCTTGACCACCGTCTCGAGACCCAGATCCTCCAGGAGGAAGGCCACCAAGCCCAGGTCCTCCCGCTGCCAGCCCAGCACCGTCGCGTTGTACTCAGCGCCCCAGTTAAGCCGCAGGTACTCTGCAGGAGGACAGGCCAAGACAAAGGACGGCCAAAAGAGCTCAGCCGAGTATTCAGGTACGGCAGGCAGGTGATGTACTGAATGGTGGTTTGATCTACGGCAGTACCAACACGTAGGTGGGCGGAAGAGTCAAGGAGCTGCCCTCTTATTCGCGTCTGGCATGCCCCTTGGTGCACAACCAAGCGCGCAAGCAGCAAGCCACGTGCACCATCGACCTACGGCAGGCCACCAATGAGCGCCCCCGGCTCCTCCTTAAACACCGTGTGACCGTGCCTATTGGCTCCTTCACCTCCTCAAGCCCTCCCTACACTGTTGCCCTCGTGTATCACGCCCTACCTCGCTATACCCTCTCATCCCCCTCGGACTTCCACACTACCCCGCCCCCGGCCCGCCGCACCTGCCACCCAGTACTGCTCGCTGTCGCGCTCCGCGGCGCCCAGCTCCCTGCCGCGCTCCGCAGCCGTGTCCATGATGCGCCCGATCTGGCCCCCGCTGAAGGGCAGCGGGTCGCCACGCAGCCACGCCTTGACGTTGTAGTGCGCCACCATATCGGCGTACCTGCAGGGGCACAGGTCAGCGTCGGCGTCGGCGCACAGCGGTCACTCCAGGCAGGTTGGCCTTTCAGTGGAGTAGCAGTACCGGTAGCCGCCAATAGTCATTAGCCTGTGTAAGCGCATGTACCGGGTGAGCAGGGGCGTCAGTGCGCAAGGCCGGACACAATTCCAGCAGTGAACAGGGAGCAAGCTGCGCACAGCACGAACACCACGCCGCGTCTGCCCAGTGGGAGACATTGTTACTTCAGAACACTGGCAGCAATGCCCCCGTGCCACACAGATTCCAGCCCCCGTCCCCTGCCCCAGCCCACGCCCGCATCCCTATCGCCCATACCCGTCACGATTTCCAAGCCCCACCTGCGGATGGGCGACGTGAACTGCACGTAGGCGTCCAGCGCCAGCGAGGCGTGGCGCTGCGGGTCAGGCGTGACGGTGGAGCGCGTCATGCAGCGCTTGAGCGCGAAGCCGCGGCAGGGCCCCTCGGGCAGCGCCGCCAGCTCCGAGGCGGGGGGCAGCTCGGGCGCCTCCTGGCCGCGGTACGGCAGCGGCAGCTGCGCCTCGGTGCCTGTGGGCCCCGGGTGTGTGCGGTTTACGTCGGGTGTGTGCGGTGTGTGCGGTTTACGTCGGAGACGGGACACGGGAGGACAAGCAAACGGTAGGGAAACAGGCGTTGACGGGATCGGCAATACGCCTGCCGGCTACCTACAGTGCTGTTTATCAGGGGCCCTAGGTATCGCTGGACCTCGGTAACAGAAGTTGCAGCACAGCGCGCTGGCCGGCGCCTACACCACCGCACCCCGGTGCATGAGCCCTCGTCCTCTCACCAATGGTGCCCACGGCCTCGCCCGCCAGGATCATCATCTCCGCCACCAGGTTGCGGCTGGGGCTGTCCCACTGCGACACGCGCGTGATGGTCACGGCCGGCCGCACGCGGTCCAGGTGCTCCCGCGGCACGTGGATCTTGGCCTCGGGCAGCGGGATCTCGATGCAGCCGCGCGACTCGCGGTAGCGCCGCCTGCGGGGGGAACAAGGCCGGTTGCTTCGTGCATGTGGCAACGCCACTTCATGGCAGCTACATGCTACCACTGCGGTGGCCAGGTGGCCCTGTAGTAAATGCAGGTGACAACTGGGCGGTCGATGAGGTACTGCCGGCGCGCAAGGCACGGCTGCACAGGTGCAGCAGTTTGGCATGTCCCGTCAAGGGATAGCTGCAAGGGCCGAAGCGCTTGCCCTCCCCCAATCACCTATCCCCCCACACCAAAGAATACCCAAGCCCACCCCTAGCCGCCCCCACCTGAGGTCCGCCGCCTCCCGCAGCCGCACCAACACGTCCACCGCTGCAGGGTCAGCCGCCTCCCCCGCCGCCGCCTCCGCCTCCTCCGCCGCTGCCGCCGCCGCGGAGGCCAGCAGGGCGTCCGCCGCCTCGTACGTCAGCTTGTGCGTCACGCGCACCCTGCTGGGGGTGACGGTGGGCTTGGTGACGGAGCCGTCGCGGCCCAGCACCACACCCACGGACATGGCGTCGCACACCTGGGGTGGGGAAAGGGAGGGAGGGGTCCATGGGTTGCGGTGGGTCGAGATATTGTCAGGGTGCGGGTGGCGGGGTGCAAGGGAGCCACCACACCCACGGGCGTGGCATTGCACACCTGGGGCGAGGGGTTGACGGGGTATGGGCTGTGGGGTGCAGGGGAAGTAGTGTCATGCAGTAGCTCTATCAGGAGTGGTGCTGAGTTGGAAGGTCCGTCGCACATCTATGAAGAGGGGTTACCAGGGCGTGGTGTGCGAGGAGGAAACATGTGGGGAGGCGGTTACAGGAAAACGAGGTGGTGCTAGTGAGGAGTTAAGAGCTGCAGGCACTGCACATCATGCTGGTATTTGTAAGCCCGACGCCAAACAATGTCCCAGCCACCGATGAACACCGGAAGCCCTGCCCCTTGCGTAGCGAAAGGCGTTGTGATGGCTACACAATGCACTACCTGCCCCCTTCCATTCACCTCTCCCCGCCTGCCCCTCTGCCCACCTGCCCCTCCCTCAGGCTGAACGGCCCCTCCGCCAGCTGCCTTGGGAACATGGGCACCGAGCCCCACGGCAGGTACAGCGTGCGCCCGCGCTCCCGTCCCGCCAGGTCCAGCGCGGAGCCGGGGGCCAGCCAGCGCGTGGGGTCCGCCACGTGCACCCAGATGCGCGTGCCGGTGCCGCCGGGCAGCGGCTCCAGGGACAGGCCGTCGTCCACCTCTGGGAATGGTGGATAGGGGCGAGGGCAGGGGCGCAATCAGGACGTGGTTCTCTTGAGAGGTGAGGTTGGCCGGGGCAGGGGTGTTCGGGTAGGTGGGGTGTGGGGCGCGGGCAGGAGTGTGAATGTGCGTAGTGATGGGGTGTGGGGAGCGGGCAGGGAGGCATGGCATGTGGTGATTGGTCTCTCACGGTGCAAGCTGGGCTGGACTGCGCGCGCACCCAAACGAGCGCTTCCCAACAAGGAGTAGAACTGCGTAACGCTGACAAGATCACGTGCACTCACCCGTGGTGGTCGCGTCGTCGATGGTGAACACGTCCAGGTGCGTCAGGTCGGTGCGCAGCTCGGCGTCGGGGTCGGGGGGCGGGGACGCCAGCAGCGCCTGGGGGCAGCGCGTGAAGCGCGAGGAAACAGTGTAAGGCGTCAGGTGCAATCGGGCAGGGTAGGGTTGGGCGCCGGGGATAGGTGGGCGGTTGACTGGGTACGACTACCGTACCTGCGGGTGGCTCCACTTACTCCCGTTCCAATTTCAGTGTACTATACCCGTGCTTGGACTCGCTGGCGTTGTAAAACATGGCGTTTATTTGCTTTCCGACCCGTGCACGAGCTCGGCGTACGACACCCCGGCCCGCCACCCCCACCTGAGCCACGCGGACCTCCTCCTCGGGGCTGTCCTCGCTGACGCCCCGCTGCAGCAGCCCCAGCGGCTCGTGGCGGCGGAACACGCCCAGCTCCGTCAGCAGCGAGGCGGCGGCCTCGGAGTCGGCGCGGCTGCCGGCGCCCGCCAGCTGCAGCGAGGCCAGCGCCAGCTGCAGCGTGGCCTCGTCGGTGCGGGGGGTGGACAGCGCCACGGCCTGTGTGTCAAGGGCGTTAACACATGTCGTAACGTCGAGGAGGTTGGTCGGCGCGTGGGGAGGGCAGCGCCATGGCCTGTGTGTTGAAGGCGTGTGGTGGGTAAGGCACGGTAGGGTGACCAGGCAGGGCCTGTGACAGGTGTGACAGGAAACGTAGGCAGGCACATCAGGCCACGGATGCACGCATTGAGGCGCAGCGCCGCAGTCGGTCATGCAGCGCCCTGCATACCGGCACCTCTACGCGAGGCACCGTGTTGGTTTTCTCCCGCCCCGCCGGAACCCTTGTGTCGTCAATGGGCGGTAGCCTTGCGGCTCCGCGGGTGGCGGGCTGTGCGGTGGCCAGGGTGAGTTCAGACTGGCACGGGCAAAACGCTTGGATCCTTGTAAAATCTCAGACCCCGACCACTCCTTAAACAGTACTCGCCGATTGTCCGTCACCTAGGTATCAACACTATGTTTCGTCCTTACGAACCCCTTGGCTCTCCAGACGCGACCTACTGGGCTTGTGACTGTAATGGTAACTAAACCGTCGTCGTACACATTAATTCGTTACCCACACACATTGGCCACACGTAGCGCTGACCCACCTTGAGTGCAGCGACGCGATGCGCGAAGGGCCCAGTCTGCCACTCGGCGGCAGTGGGCTGCTGCGCGCGCGTCTTGGCAGCACGCGCCGCCGCCACCGCCGCCCGCCACGTCTCCGCAGCCTGGCGCGCCGCCTCCGCCTCCGCCTGCTGCTTCTGCAGCAGTGCCACGTCCTCCGCCCGCCGGGCCGCGTACGAGGGAGGCGACTTGGACACCTGGAGCAGCGGATGACAGGCGGCAAGAGCTTACATGAATCCTCAGTACCGCCTGTTTCAGGTGCAAGGCGCGGGCGGTGGGGGTCCCTGGTGGCGATCCTACAGTAATTGTCATGCGTTGCGCACGTCAACATTGGGCGCACTTGGGTACACATCAGCACAAGGTTCAGCCTAAAAGCACGTCAGCACATGTTCGGTAGTGTTATTGGTAAAAAGTAGCAACAGCTTTGTAGACCCCAAGCCACGCACCTGCTTGAAGAACAGGGCGTCCCGCTGCATCATGCGGTGCGTCACGAACAGCGAGCGAGGCGAGGTGTCGTCGAACAGCAGCGAGGACAGCTCCTCCAGCGGCAGCGCCTCGCCGCCCTCAACTGCGGGCACAGCACAGGCACAGCACAGGCACAGCACAGGCACAGCACAGGCACAGCGCAAGCGACAGCAACAGCGTTTCCCAGTCAATCACACCACGGCCCGCCAAGACGACGTGGCGGATCCGCCACTACGTGCGCAGCACCGTTGGGCGCTCCGCAAGCGGTAGCGGGGGAACACGACACAAGCATGGGCAAGAGTCAGCCATATAGCCGAGGGTCGAAGGCCATACTACAACTATACGGCGCAAGACGTGCTGTTGTTACCGCACGCATGCATGTCCATGGAAAGCGTCTTTCCCCTCGGCCCCGAAACAGCTTCATGTCGTCCAACTCCCATCCTCCAACAGTCCATGCCATCGTCGTCACAAGGGTAGTGGGTCCAATGGCACTGCCTCGCCACATCCCCCGCTCCTACCCCTCCATCAGTCGACAGCGCCCAATACCTCCCGCTCTGGAACGTTAACAAACAGCTGCTACTCACGCGCAATCTCCCACGCGATCTCCAGCATGCCCATGTCCGCCGCCTCCGCCGCAGCCAGGAACGCCGCCACGTCCGCCTCGCCGTAGCCGCCGCCGGGCAGCACCCACTGCGCCTGCTTGGGCACGATGGACTGCCGCCGCCCGGACTGGGGATCCCAGGGTGGCGGTGCGGGGCAGGCAGGGGCAGGCAAGGGCAGCGGGGCAGGGGCACGACTGGGCGTTAGCACAAGGACAGGCGAACCAGCTGCTCGTCCCCGTATCGTCACCGTGCAGCGCTTACACGTTGCCTGGTTGTACGGCTCGTCGGCCCCGCCAGAGGCTACCGCAGGCTACCTTCAAGGAACCAACGGAGCACCTACTGTGGAGGGGACGCAGCGACCGTGTCGCCCCACCCGCTTCCTCCATTGTAACCATCCCGAACCCCACCCCCCACAGCCCGCAGGCCGCACCTGGTCCACCACGAACCAGTTCTTCTTGCCGTCCGGCCCCGCCACCACCGCCAGCACCGGCTTGTCGTTCTTCTCAAACTCCACCAGGGCGCCGGGCTGGACGGGGGCAAGAGACGAGCATATGCACAGGGCAGGGGGGCTTGCACGTGTGGATGCAGCATACGGTGTCAAGAGGCTTGGGGAACGGCAGCCCAGAGGTCTCAGTGTCTCGGCGAGTGGAAGCCGACCCCTCCAACGAGCTCTGCCAGCGGAGTACGCAAGCTCGCACGTCCACGAGCCGCCACAGACAGTTTCCCTGGCAAGGCACTCGACTACGTCGTATTATCTTTTCGGCGCCGTGCTTTTCGACGCCAGGCACCCAAGCCTTTGCATGTACGCAAGGCGCGTGTGCGACGCAGGTGCCCCTGTTGCCGCACCTGTAGTGTGCCGCTCAGCTGGGGACCCGACGCAGACCCGCCAGAGCGCGTCGCCTGCAGCCTACAATACGTGGCAATGGGAAGGGAGGGCGACAGCTGGTGTCTGTCAGCAGCCAACAAGTCGGTGTCATGCTAGAAGGTGAGACTTCCACGACGCCGTTGCATACCGGTGCCACATGCAACCGTCAGACTTCCACGCGCTTGCTTGAATGCAGTAAAGCACAAGACCGACATGTGCACCGCGCCCACCTCATGCGGGCGGAAGCAGCCCAGTGGGCTCGAGCCTCGTACCAGCCGAACGCGCCCCCCTGGTGCCTGGTCGACCCTGCACCAGTGCCGTACAGCCCGCGGTTGCCGTACGCCGCCGACGCATGGCCGTACCCATACGCGTGGTGGTGCTTCTGGGGGCCCCAGTGGCCTTGGTACGGCGCGTGTGTGTGGGCGTTGGTGGAGGCGTGGGAGAAGGGGCGGAACTGCTGTCTCTGGCGGGCGGTTCCGCGGCGGGGAGCAGCGGCTTTAACGGAGCTACGCACGGCCGCCACGTCCATGGTAGGCGTGTAGGATGTGGGTCCACCTGTGAGGGTAGAAGGCTGGGAGGAGGCTGGTCCGGGGGTAGGCTGCGGCTGCAAGGGGCCGTGCAGGGGCAGGGCGGCTGGTGGCGCAGCGCTGGTGGCTGAGCCTCGCGCCCAGCCCGCGTGGGGCTGGTGGGAAGGGGCGCTGGGCCTGCCGCTAGCGCCGCGGCCAGCGTGGTAGCCGTAAGGGGCGCGGACGGGTGCGCGGCCGGTGGAGGGGGCTCGCGACATGCCCTGGACACTCTGGATGCCCGCTCCCGACGTCCTAGACGTGGCGCCCGAAACTGTATGCGCTGATGCAGGCATATTGCGTTTTTAGGGTATCGCTTGGCTTTAGAACGGAGGTCCTGCTGCTCTGATGGTTAGGCTTTGGGCGCGGGTTAATTGGGTCGCGTCAGGAGCAGTTGATACAGATAACAAATGAAGGTCCTGTAGCTATATGTTCAGGGCTGGCCTAACCGCACAGGGGCACTTCCCGGTCGGCGAGGCTACCTGCTGCCGGCAGCTTGCCGCCGGCAGACTGCAAGGCAGTGCATAGATAGGACATATAGATATTAGACACCTGTTTAGCTTCAGCATCATGAAGGATGAGCCACAGTGCTAAGCGGCATTCGCATCGGGGGCCACATGGACTGGAGGCAGTTGGTGGCAGGGACTGGGAAGGGGCAGGTGGAAGGGGAGGCCAGCCTAGTGCTCTTCGCGTCTTCGGTAACGGTGATGGACCAGCTGTGATGACAGACATACACGAACCTGCTACATGTCCAAGGGGCGATATGGGGAACACCCTTCGCCCAGCTGAGGCTGCACACATAGGTTCAAGCAGTGGGCCAGCCTGGAACAAGCATCCAGAGCTGCCAAGTGATGAAAGGCGACTGCTGCCCACCCTACTCAGACCACGATTCCCCAGCTTGCATTGAGTGCATAGGCCAAGCCGCTCAGCCCGAGCTAACGACGCATACCTCAAGGTCCTGCTGATCAGCTCCACGCAGTCACAAAAGCAACGACCGCACTGAGGGTAAGCCTAACAGCAATCGCTAACTCACAGCACCAGCCTTCAGCTGCACCAGCCTGCAGCAACCTGAAAGTACTCGGGCATAGCCGCCACACACTGATGTGCCCTTCATCTACGCCGCTCACGTTCTGCATGAAAGCCTCCCTGTGAGAACGTCCCCCGCCCTAAGTATGCGTCAGACCGTACCTAACGGGCCCCTTAACCGCATAACTAACCTGATGCACCATGCGAATGCAGCCCGATGCGCCCTGCACCACCCACTAATTCATGACGGGGACCACCCAATCAATCGAAGGTGCCGTCGCTAGCTACTAACCACCCGCTCCCGCTCCCGCGCCGTGCCCAAGCAGCCCCTGCCCTCCTCCTCACGACAGGTGCACGTTTGACCGCAGGAACCACACCATGGTGGCCAGGCAGCACGCCACCGCCAGCAGCATCAGCACCTCGCGCGCCGTGACGCCGCCCCGCCGCCGCCGCACTCTTCGTGCGCCCGGCACAGACGGCCGCTCCTCCAGCCCGGCATCCCTGTAAGGTCGCCATACAATGCACGAACCACTTACTATTTCCCAATGCGTCCGTCGTCCCAGCAACCCAGCTGTGGTAGGGTGCCTTGGGTAGCAGAAATGCACGTTGCATGTGGTGCTTTACTACAGGTGGATGCAGCAGTGTGGGGCCTGTGCCCTTCGCATTTTTGAAATGTTCCCGACTTTCTGTCTCAGTAGCCCGCGGCCTTACTTGTTGGTGATGGGTAACCCCGGCTGGAAGAGCGAGGGCATGATGCGCTGCAGCGTGCGCTTCCACGCCGGCGGCCGCCTTGCGTACTTTTTGTCGTCCACCATGTGTACGGCGGAGCTGCCGCCGTCCGCCACGCCCACCTTGCGCTTGCTGCTGCTCTCCACCAGCATCTGAATCAGCAGGCATGCGCGACAGGGCATCGGAACAACGCGGTTACTGGGTGTTCTCCTGCTAATTGGGGTTCATTACTGGTGCGCCGGTTTGGCGTGGACATGTGCCCAACAGCCTGGGCCCTCTACGCCATGCGCCGGATGAGTGCCTACGAACGTCAGGTTTGGTTGTTTGCTGCATCACCTGTGGTAGCGGTTCTGATGAGGCCGCTTGCGGGTTGATTTCCAATGACGTGGAGGCTCCTGCACCTGCGTTTCAGAATGCACACGTGAGTAAGAATGCTGGGAAGCGCTGCAACAGGGTACCTGTTAACATGACCCACCTGAACGCAGGGAAGCGTCGCTGGCGTGCGCCACTTGCCCGTTCTGGGCTGAGAAGGGGTCTGGCCCCTGCAACCGATGTTGTGCCATTCAAGGATGTCACCCTTAGCCCTTGCTCCATTTGCGCTTACTTCTACGCACCAAGGCTGTGCACTTTCACCGGTAGCCCACATGGCGTAGGTGTAACTTGTACCTTACCTCCACAACGCAGAGCTCATCTATATCTTGTAGCTCGTCCAGGCTGGTCACCTTTTGTCCGCTCTGTGCACACACAAGCGCAAAACATTGTTGCAGTATCACGGCAGGCCACGTGCCAACCTTCACGCAGCACCCTGAGAGGCATCATGCAGGTGCGTGTAAGGACGTAAGTGGGTAAGAGCCCTCCCTCATAACGTACCGAAGCAAGGTAGACCTCGCTGACCCCGATGATTCTGAGTTTTGTTTTGACCTGTTGGATAAAGTCCTGCCATGTATAGCCATCCGGAACGGGCACAGCGACCTTCCTGCAACCACCATCAGCGCCCCGCTGTCACCCTTGCAGTCCGCACAGGATGTGCATGTACATGTGACTCCAATTACTTGCCTTTTGGGACGCACGTCTTTTACAAAGACAAACACCAGACGGGATGCCTCCTGTTGGGCAGGTCCGCTACCGCGTCAGGGAGAGATCGTTGGGCTAGTGGCATACGTATTGAAGGCAGCAGCTGCGCACCATATCGGTCTTGCTAATTGCCGTGCTCCGAGCTCTAGCTGTGGATGCCATACAGAGATAGAAGTGCAGTTACAGAGAAAGGTACTCGTGCCGACCGTTGCGATATGTCATTGAGCTAGACATGTAAGCGATTCCTGCAGTACAAAGATGTTGCATAGACGGGAGGGAAACAGCAACCGGGTCAAAGCGGTTTGCGGTACGATGTCGTGCCTCGCAGAAGAACGCTGACACTTACTGCCGACGTGCGCTGCTGTTGGTATGATATACATATGTTATAGCAGCCTACTGGCGCCCTCAAGGGCAAAGAAGTGCAGAAGTGCAGAAGCAAGATAACATCCCGAGCGCCCCTGACGCACCTCAGGAATTGTGACACTGGCCATTATGTTCCTCTGCAACATGGCGAGTAAAGAGACATCTGGGTCGTGAAGGAGGGACCGGAGGACGTCATCCTCACGGAGCGCCTGCTGCGCGTGGCAAGGGAAGGTCGCGGGGCAGAACTCCAGTCGGCGCAATGACAGAATTCATTGATTTGAGCCTTGACTCAGATAATGAGGTTGAGTTGATAGAGCCGAAGGGCGACCTGGGTCATCGGCCCTCCCAGGCTCAACGCCCAGCAGCTCAGGCAGCGACGGCAAACGGAACAGCCGTCAAGCTAGAGCCAGCACCACCGGCACCGTATGGGGCGGTTGGGGCCGGCAATGCCCCTGGCGGTGCACCGGACCACCAACAGGGTGTGCCTCACCAGGGACCTGGCCACGCACCCGGCAAACGAAAGTCCGCAGCCCCCAAGAAGCACGTAGGAGACGCGCAAGGCCCCGATCGGGGATCGAAGCGGCAACGCGTTGAGGCAGCGCCGCATGGGGCGGTACACGGCGGCGGGGGCTCACCGGCCACTGTGCTGGCGGGTGGGGGCACCAGCAGCGGGAGCGGCAGCGGCAGCGGGGGGGTTCCCGCGGAGCCAGCGGGCGCGGAGTGGGAAGGCGGTGGTGACACGGGCACCGCTGCTGCAGCTGCTGCTGCAGCTGGTCCGGGTGGCACCGGTGTGATGCAAGGGGGACCCGGGGTCCGCCACGCGTCAGCGGTGGCGCAGGGCCAGCGGCACGGCGGCACAGCGGATGCCGCACCGACTGGCCCTAACGGTACACCCGCACAAAACGGAAACCCACAACCGGAAACCGCTCGTGCAAGGAGGCACGGCGGGCAGAAGCAGCCGCAGCAGCGCAAGGCCACTGGCCAGCCTCACTCGTCGTCGCAAGCTACAGGCAGCCAGCGGGGCTCGGCTTATAAGCAGCAAAGCATACTGGCGTTCACACAACAGACGCAGAGCCAGGACCCCGGTGGAACGCCCCCTGACCGCCAGCCAGCCCACGGCCCAGCTCCTCCACCGCCTGCACCCGCAGCACATCCCGCCAATGCCACCATGGCCCCCGCCCCCACCCCAGCGTCCCCTCGCACACCGGCCGCTGCGGGCAACGCGCAGCAGCCAAGTACCGCGGACAAGCCTAGCTCGCTGCGGCGGCCCATGAGGCTCGCGCAGCCCACGCCCCAAACCCCCGGACCAGCCGCTGCCCCGACTCCTGGGGTCGCTGCAGCGGGGCCTGGGGAACGGCCCCCTGCGCAGCCACACGCAGCCACGCCGGGCACGGAGGCCCGCGGCGACGCAGCAGGCCTCGGCCACCGGCAGGCAGCAAGCCAACGAGGCGCAGACGCGGGCACAGGCGCAGATGCGGGGGCAGGCGCGGGCGCGGGCGCAGGGGCAGGGGCAGGCGCAAGGGCAAACCACGCCGGACGCCAGGGCCGTGGAGCGGCGGGCGGCCGAGGAACTGGGCCAGGAGCAGGGGCTGGGCCAGGAGGGGATGCAGGGGCGGCTGCCGGCCCGGCGGCGGGTGCTGCGCCCCACGCGGCGCACCCCATCATGGGCACGCCCCGGGAGCGGCACGCCACGCTGCAGGAGCTGCAGCGGCTGGACGCGCAGCTGGACAACGGCGGGGTGCAGCTGGCAGGGGTCTCGCGGGCCAGCCTGCATCGGTTCCAGGTGCGTGGGCGGGTGCGGGGTACAGAGTACGGTACGGTGGGAGTGGGAGTGGGACTGGGCGCGTGCGGGGCTCACCGGGCGGGCAGCGTGCGGCTCTCGGCCGTGGATTTGGGGCCAAGGCGGGGGATATTGGTGACTAGTGGTGAAGGGAGGTGCAGGGCCTAGAAGCGTCGAGGCACACAACTACAATGTAATTTCAGCGCCAAGGGATTTTGAAACAAAGCTTGCTTCTGGTACGTGGGGATAGGGGTGCAAGGTGCAGTTACCGTAGCGGCGTGCACTACCTCCCTTCCTTGCAACGCCCGAGATCCTTTATCTGTCCATGCCAGCATCGGTACACCCACGGCCGCAGGCCCATGTGGCGGCGCACTGTATTAGATGTGATGCCGTCCGTTGCCAGCATGCACCCCGTCTTGGCCCTTTGTCCCTGATCCCCCCTGTTCCCACGCCCTTGCGCACCTCACGCCCATAGGCCCACGTGGAGGCACAGAATGCCACACTACAGCGCATCCGCGACCCCGCTACCGCCGCCCGCGACGCAGCACACCTGTCCACCCTCAGCGAGATCGCGCTGCAGGTGAGCGTTGGGGACCGCTTGGGCGCAACACAGGGACCGTAATGGCTACGGGGCTGCATTGCCACTGCGTTTTCAGTCACCCTCAGTTGACAACCAGCACGAACAGCATTGCCTCCGACCGCATCACGTACCAGCCGCATGCCGGACAGGCGGACAGCTCGCCTCCAGGGTTGTAGGATCTGTCGCTGCGTCGCGTACCCAGCAACCAGACACCTGAGCACGCCGCAGTGCCGCTGAATCCCCCCCTGCTCACCCCACCTGTACCGCCCCCACCTCTTCCTTACCCTCCAGGACGTCAAACGCCTAGAGCGCCTGGACCAGCGCACGCCCGAGGGCCTGGTCACCCTCCTGCTGTCGCTGTACGGCAGCCGGGAGGACGGGGACGGCGCGGGGCCCAGCACCAGCGCCGCAGCGGCCCTGGCCGTGCCCATGCCGCCCGGTCTGGACTGGACGCGCCTGGGGCTGGACTTTGGCCGGGCCATGGTGCGGCGCGCGCCGGGCGCGTCGTGCATGCTGGGGCCCATAGACGCGGAGGTCAAGGGGCGCAGGGCGGCGGGGCAGCGGCGGCAGCGGGAGCGGGAGGTGGCGGCGCCGGTGCAGCGGCCCAAGGAGGTGGCGGGGGAGGCGGAGGGTGGGTGCGGGGTGCGGGCATGGGATGGCAAAGGGGACCGTAGTCTGAGCGGGGCAGATTGCTGAAGTTGTTTCGTGTCAGTGCGATGTGGACACGTGGCAGAGGCTAGGGCTTGCTGCATGTGTACGGCGTACAGACGGCGGTAGGCTGTGCACGCCGCCGGTTTGCCCAAACGGAAGCCCACCCTTGTGCGCTGGTGCTGCCTGTGTGCAGGTGCCGACAAGGACAACCTCACTTCGCACCTCATGGTGGGTTGGTGCGGACGTGCCTCTGCCGCATGAACAATAGTGCTGCGGCCGTGCAAGGGGTAACGTGCCCCTTTGCGCCACAACTTCGGCGAGGCCGATGTCGACCATGTACTTGGGCAATACCACCCACGTTCGTAAACACCTTGCCCGCAGTGTGTCGACTGCAGCCGCTCCCATGCTTACTAATCCAGGTCACCCGCACCCTGACACGGCTTGTGCCGTCCTCCCGCCACAGGAGGTGATGCTCTCGCAGCTCCAAGCCCTCCGCCCGGAACAGCCGTCGCCCGAACACCAACATCACCAAGATCGGCCGCAGCAGCAGCACCACCGGCCCGACCCACATGCCCACAACGGCACCGCAACCCACGTGGCAAGTCCCACGGGCCCTGGGCAAACCACAGGCACCGCCGCCAGCCCGGAGGGGGCGGTGGTGACCATGCCGAGCGGCCTGCAGCTTCCCGCCAGCTGCTTCCGGCCGTTCGTGCAGGTGGTGCTGGACCACGCGGGGTTCGCACAGACGGTGGAGAACGTGCACGCGCTGGGCCACCTCAAGAAGGACGGCTGGGTGGCAGTGCGCATCACCGAAGCTCATGGAATGACGGTGGCGGCCCTGACTAAGAAGGAGCACATCGACCTAAAGCGCAATGCGCAGCGGGGGACAGTTGCCTCGGCGGGAGGGGCGAAGGCGGGAGCGGGCGCGGGGGCGGCAGGAGGGGTAGGGGCGGGGCCGGGCGGGGGGCGGCAGGGGGAGGCGGCGTTGGTTGGCAACACGGCTGCGAACCAGCGGCAGGTGCATATGATTATACCGCTGGACGTGGCGGACTGGAAGAAGATGTGCCGGGTGGTGCCCCGGGAGCGGTGTCTCATGCCCAGCAGGGTGTACGTGCAGGGGGAGGAGCCGGAACTGGTGGCGGCGGGGGTGGGGCCGGCGGCGGCGGGGTCGGCAGGAGCGGAGGCAGGAGGTGCGCGGGCGCAGGCGGGGGCTGGGGCAGGAGCTGGACCAAGTGGGCTGTTTGGGCCCGGCGGCCGGATGTATGGTCGGTGAGGCTGCGCGTCTCAAGGGTGGGGACTGGGGGGATCAAGGGCGTCGGAGGTCGCGGCGCCTGGGACTGCAGGAGAGGTGCTTCGGGGGCGTCGGGCGCGGTGCCTGGGGCATCTCCTGCTTGGTGAAGCACTGAGTGACATTGTATACCAGTATCCTGGTTGCATGTCCGCTCTGTCCATGCGGCCGGTTTTACCACTTGACACATACCTCGCTCTGCAGCCGCGTAGGTTGCTGCAGCATCCACTGTGTAGGCATTGTGCAGTGTGGGTTACCGAGTGCCGCATATCGCCTTGACACCTGTTGGCAAGCGTTGGACAGTACTTGACGGTTACCCATATTCGAAAGAGTCCTTTCCAACCGGTGTTCCATGTATGGCAGAGGCATGGGTTGCAACGAAGCAGCGCTGCGTTGCATGTGCACGCGCATAAGACTGGGCTCAGCATGTCACGCCCTCGTCGTACTTGTCATCCTGCACTCTTGTTGTGCTGTGGTATTGGGCTGTTCGATCACTCGTTGCAGCGCGGAGTTGCGTGGTAGTACTGCAACGACGTGCGTGGGACGCATTTGATTGCGTTGCACATCGGTGGTGGACAGCTGACGGTTTGAGTTGCGCAGAACTTGAGCCGCGCTGGCACTGCATGGGTGAATTGAGCCCAGTGGTTTGAGCTCCGTATAAGGAGTAACTTCCATCTGATTGCACGGCTGCTAAAACATCCTTGTGTATTGGCGGCCTGGTGCCATGGTGAGCAGTCGGCACTCGCTGCCGCATGGAGCCCTTGCTCGGCCCGGGCGGCACCTATTATGGACTGGTGGGGGGGGTGGTACGCTTGCCCCTTGAGTCCCTCACTTGTGACACACTGTTGCTGGTGGACGCTGGTAGCAAGCAAAGGACCGTCTTTATCCATTTCTCCACAGTGCATGGCTGTGCTTAAACACGGACGTCCACCATGTTGCACGTGCTGCTGCCAAGCCTGAACTGGTGTCCTAAAGGCAGAGCAGAGGAGAGCTTCCCTGACATGGAATATCCTGGGTACTCAGGAGCGTGTTTCACGACACGCACTGTTTGAAGCTCACTGACATTGAAGGAGCAGATGAGCCGTCTGGTGGTGTGAATAAGGCATCTAACCACCAGAAGGTATCCAACCATCAGGGGCAAGGGGCAGTCAGGGGGCTGTGGGCGTCGTGCTGTGGGCATGCCGTGCCTGGGCAGAGTAGCCGTACGGCTGAAGTAAGTCAGGAGAGGTACCCGGAGGCAACTGTACACCCCTTGTTGCCTGACAAAACACGGCGTCATGATCGAGAAGCGGCTTCGGTTGGCGACGCACGTAGACATGGCCATTCCAGGCGTTAAATGGCGAGTCTCGGTCGCCTTGCCCGACTATGCCATAGTATTTTAAGCAGATATTGGTTATTTAAGGATGTCGAGTCGACGGTCGCCTCTCGCTGGTGAGCATAAGCCTCTGGCGCGCGGAAAAGACAGCTGAACAAGCAGCTGAAAGTTCTACCGTTTGGCGTTGCAGGCCAAAAGGCCAACAGAGAGGAGCAAGCTCTGAATCGCAAGGAGCAATTTGGATTTGGGAACCTGGTGAAGGAGCAGGAGTTTCGGTCCAACACCCAGGGTACGTCCCTAGGGGCCCTAGACGGGGCCCTAGACGCAGCCCTGGAGGGGGAACTGGCACTGGGATCCTGGGCACGGCCCCTAGGTACAGCAACCTGATCTCGCCTCCGGCAGCTAATTTGCCCATTCCCGGATTGCAATGGGCTTCCCGCTCGTTGGCAAGTAGCCGAAGCCATGCTCGCACGTGTGTATGCTGCCGTAAACTGACGCGTGGGGCCGCGGACACCTGTGCAGGTGAGATAAAGTCTCTGAATGACAAGATTCGGGAGCTCACCGACATGCTGGAGGACCGGAAGAATGCCAACAGGTAGGCGATACGCACTACGTTTGCCCTCGCTCGCCCCTTCCCCACAAGCTTGCCACCTCTCAACACCGCTCCTCCTCCTCCTCCTCTCCACCCTTTGGCGCGCACGCTACCCACTCCCTCCTCCCCTCCCCTCCTGCTATCAGGTTGCTCACCACCGAGAACATGCGGCTTAAGAAGCTGGTGGCGGACCTGCAGGTGCAGCTGCTGAACAAGCCCACGGCGCGGGGGGAGAGCGCGGCCATGAAGAGCATGCGGGAGCTGGTGGGTGGGGTGGGCGTGGGCTGATGGACAATACGGTAAGCTGCAGCTGGTAGGTGGCTGAGGAGGAGAGGTTGTGAAAGGAGGTTGCCTGCCGTGGCTTGGCATCACGGAGCTGGTTGCTCCTATCCGTACAGCGAGAGGGGTGGGAAACCCCGTGTCCTTGATTG
>VFQN01002451.1_pt1 | contig 28559 bp, 23 predicted proteins | sample 3512371 | NCBI WGS metagenome assembly VFQN01 (sample SAMN10412370, study PRJNA504923) | tailings metagenome | isolation source: Replicate 2 from Balatoc abandoned mine | place: Philippines: Itogon, Benguet | collected 2017-08-28
CATCGTGAGGAAGCGCGGGGTGAGGAGCGGCACGGTCATCCGCGATCAGTATGGCTCAGGGCTTTGGGCTCAGGGCTCAGGGCTGAACATCGAACTCGACAGCCCGGGTCTCCACGACCTGAAACCCGCCGATGGTGTTTCGCTCAGTCCCTGAGGCCGACCACCCGCGAGGGCAGGAAGACACCCTGATAGCCGTCGGCCGCCTTGCCAAGTTCGGCCTGTACCACCAGTTCCACACCGCGAGCCTGAGAAGTTCGGCGAGTATGCTCGCTCCAGTTCTGGCGAATGGCGATTTCAATCGTGTGCGCATCGAGCGGGCTTGTCCAGAGTGGCCAAGTGAATCGCCCGGCCTTGCGCCTACCCGTACAGCAGGCCACTCGGAGTTGACTGCCATCAGCGGCAACGGGAAAGTAGCGCAGGCTACGGAATGCCAACCACTCGAGTACGGGATTCGTTCCGCTACCGTAGGAGTACAAGGCACCGGGTCTATCGCTGGCCGCATCCCAGCCCATGGTTCTCGACGCTGTAGGCACCTCGCCGAGGCCAGTCAACCCTCTGGAGAAGAGTGCCTCCGTCAGCTGCGTGCGCAGGACGTTCACCTGGTCCAGAAACTGAGCGTTCCTCGACGTGAAGTCGAAGAACGTCGGCAAGACCGAGCGATTACACTCACGGGCAGCCGCCTTGTCGACTCCGAAGGCAACGAGATCCGCCGCAGTCGGCTGTTTGGCGGGTGGAATCTCCTCCGTCGCGGTTTCCGAAGCCAGCGCGGCAGCAAAGGCCAACGGCTCGGGCCGACTCGCCGCAACCAGGCGCTCGAGAAAAGCCCTCCACACGGGCACTGGCGCCTTCAATCCCCGGAACGGCTTTGCCCCGGCCTTCTCGACCTTCGGGTAGGCGAACTCGAGAACCTGCGATGTGCCCCACGTTCGAGCATCCTCAACGAGGATGCTGACGACTGTGTCGAGACTGCCGTCAAAGTGCAAGACCGCACTCCACTCATCAGGTGCCCACGACAACTTGACATCAACTGGGTGGCTAGCGAGCCGAAGCGCATCGAGCATGCCCAGGCCAGCCATGAACCCGAGTGGAGTCAAACCGGAAATGCCGCGGCACGGCTGGGGGGCATTCAACATGGTCACTCCATCACAGTGGGGTTTGCGTCGAGTCCGCGCTGGCGCAGTGATCGGCCAACCGGAGGATGGCCTCCAGCCATGCAAGGCCCCACCAACCAAACCGATCGGTGAGCCGCACGTACCGCTCGGCGACTCCGGAATCCAGTCGTGCCAGGGAATGCGCCGCGTTCGCACGCAGGCAATTGCCCTCGACATCGAAGGCCACATCCAGAGGCGGTCCCGGGTCGGTGGCAGGTGCAAGCGGGCGGCACCAGCCATGGTGGCTGGCAATCAGGTGCAGCACGAGGTCGGCGTCGCAGGCGGGGGCGCACGCCGCGACAACCGGAGCCACCATCTCGACCGACAGCAGTTCGTGGCGATACCCGTCCGGGTACTCGGAGCGGCGACGCGCCTCGACACGGGCGGATCGATCCGCGGCCTCGCCACTGGACTTGGCGAGCAGGGCTTCCTGCAGTGCCAGGCGAACTTCACTTCCCCCAGCGAGCCAACGCTGGAACCGTCGATCAGCCTTGCCCGCGTCGTGCAGGCGCCCGGCACGAGACAGTGACAGGACGAGGTCGCCGGGCAGTCCCAGATTTCGCGCGAAACGCTCAGCGAGAACCGCGACATCCTGGAGATGACGATCGAGGGTGATCTCGTCTCCGACGAAGGAGGCCTCGTCGCCATCGGCGACGATGTCGGTGACGGAATCACCGTCCTGCAGGCGACTGGATCCGTGGGTCGGCGACGACTCGAACAAGGCAGTGACCTCCGAGCCCGACAGCCTTTGCGATGCCACCAGCGCAAACCGCCCTGCCACGATCTCCACCAACCGCAGCCGACTCGCGCGCGCTCGATGCACGGTGTGGATCGCTCGTCCCAGTGGACCACTGGGCTCGACGACATCGGTCAGCCACTCGAGCATTGCGTCGCGAAATGCCCGGGCGGTCTGGTCTTCCTGCAGTGCCGGCCAGGATCGGCTCGTGGCACGCTGTCGCCAAGGTGCATCCGCCGGATGGTCTCCAGTGGCCACCCACACCTCGGGCTCCATCCGTACAACGAGGCGCCCACGGTGCAGCAACTGCGCCAGTTCGGCGACATCCGTGACGGGTTCGACGGAGGCAGGATCCCAGTTGTCGGCACTCAATCCTCCGTAGGACACGGGGACGACGATGGTCATCCCCGGTCGCAGTTCATCAGGCGACACGACCGACACGTCGCTTCGTGAGGGAGCAAGCGCCAACCTCCGGCGGGTCGCGTCAGTTGGCTCGTCACCGCCGCCTCCCGAAGCACCCTCGACGTCTCCGACGCCGACGGGGGTTGATCTGTTCAGCCATGCACGCGCTGCCGCGATAGGGACGGACAGCGCCTCGAGGCTGCTTGGCGGAAGGAGGTCGAACCTGCGCCGCCACTCCTCGACAACCACTGCCGCCGAAGAGTCGTGTGCGGAGGCTTCGTGAGCCCGCACGAGGTCGTCAGCGTCCACATCCGCGCGCCAGACGACCTGGACTTCCGGGACGTTCTTCCCGGGCCCGTGCAGCCAGAGGGCGACATCGGGGTCGGGATACGGCCGCGGGTTCGTCTGGGCCCATGCCTCGAGATGCGATGGGAGCAGCACCGGCGCGTGAACCGCTGGCGGATGGAGGGCGGGCTCTCGGTCGGATGACGGATCTACCCAGCCGAGCAACCCGAAGTCCACCGTGGCGCCGCCTGCTCGCTCTTCCAGCCACGCCCATGTCTCAGCCAGCGCTCGACCGTAGATCGGATCGTCGGCGCGCTCGCCGACCTGGTCGTGTCGCGCCAGGATTGTGCCGGTGGCTTCGCCGAGTTGGCCCAGCCGATCGAGCCTGCCGAAGCGCTGTCGCAGGGCATCGAGACTGGCGCACTCGGTGACCAGCGCGTCGAAGTCGAAGTCTGCTCCGGCCTCGATGCTCTGCGTTGCGACCACCACGAGCGGGCGAGCATCCGCCGACCGCTCGCGACCGGCCGCGATCCGCGACAGCAGGCTCCCGGCTTCACCCGGGCCACCGAGCACGCGCATGCGGTCTATCGGACGCATGCGTCCCGTCAACAGCGCGCAGTCCCCCCAGTCTCTCAACCGACTCGCCAGTTCGCGGTGTATCTGGCGCGCCGTGGCAACCCTGTTGACGACGACGGCAGTGACCTGCGCACCGGCTCGGAGTTGAGCTTCCGCCGCGTCTGCCGACGCGGCCACGAACGTCGCGCGGCGGGCCTCCTCGTCTCCGCGGACCGTGACCAAGCGCAGGCTCGCGGGCTTACGCGCACTGAGGCGTGCGGTGAGGACGGGATGAGCGTGATCCTCATCGCTCAGGCCGAATGACGTGGCCCCCACCGTCGCACCATGCGGAGTCGCCGACATCGAAACGACCGCCCATCGGTCTGGCAGTTCCCGTCCTCCACCCAGCGCGTGCCAGTGGCGCCAACGTCCGCGCAACGCATCGAGTGTCTCTGCGAACGCCGCTGAGAGATGCACCTCGTCGAGCAGGAACAGGCAGTCGCTGCCCAGGAGACCCGCATGAACCGGCGCCATCCGCTCGCTGACCCCATACCCGCGAAAGAGCAGTCGTGACCCCACCTGGTCCACCGTCGACACGACCACGGCCGGCCGATCCGGTCGTGACGCCCAGGCTTCGTCGCGTGGCATGCCGCCGCGGAGGACGGACACCTCGAACGGCAGGCTGTCGGGCTGCCCTTCCCAGAGTCGCAGGAGGCGCTGGCGCCACTGAGCCAGTGCGCTGCCGTCGGGCGCCAAGCGAAGCGCGTCGCGGAGCTTGCGCGCTCGCTGCGCTGCCTGATCCACGACCACGCGCCGATCCACGACGAGCACGACGCGCCTGGGTTGATCGTGAGGACGCGTCGCGAGCGCGAAGAGCGCGATGTCTATCGCGGCCGTCTTGCCCGCTCCCGTTGGCAGATCGAGGAGCGAGGGCCAGCGTCCGCTGCCAATGACCTCCGCTGCCAGCCGGGCCTGCCAGGGGAACGGGCTCTGCCCGTAGGCGGCCTGGTAACACGTCGCGAAATCGAGAGCCTCCATCAAGGCTCCTCACGAGACGTGCGGTCCACGGGACGACACAAGCCGAGGCCCAGGAAGCGACCTGCACCGAGTAAGACGGGACCGCGAACTGGTGAGGCGAACTCGATGACGGCGTGTACCTGGACCCGGCGGAGCTTTCGGCTGTCCGATGGGAACGGGGGGTAGTACCTTGCCTTGGCGACGCCGGGCATCGTGACGGACGGGAGGACATCGACCCGAAGCGGCTCGGGCAGCCCGATCCGCACGCAACTGGTGGCAATCGTGCGAGCCGCGTCGAGGTACGCCGCCGCCGAGGCTGCCGCGTCCTGCGACGTCAGCTTCCCCGGATTGCGGTCGAGAGCGATTGGGGTGACCGTCACCCACGTCCTCGACGCACGGGTCCACGTCCGGGGCTGCAGGGAGGTCTGCGCGGCAGTCCCCCACGCAACGCGCTCGACTTCCACGATCCCGCGTGCGCCGAGCCTCAACGGCAACGGTGGGGTCTCGAGTTCCGGTTCCCCAAGCTCGACCCGCTGCGCCGCCTCCCATCGACCGACGGCGCGAAGCACGGCCGCACGTTCTGCTGAGTCCGCCCCCCGTGGCAGTACCATGGCCATGCCGAGCACGTCTCCGCTGGCGTGGATGTGGCCCACCCAGGGAAGTGCAAGAAACGCCAGGTGCGGCCGGGTCGAGGGCTGCCCATCGGCCTCATGGCCCGAGATCAGCGCCGGTACCGGTTGGTCGGCATGCGACATCAGGGCACCTCGCAGTGCCGCTGCCAACTCGGTGACGAGCGTGGCCGACAACCGAAGACCAGCGACCTGGCGCAGCACGATCCAGTCGTCGTCGAAGTGTGACGCCGACACCTCGGTTGCCGCATTCTCAGAGGGCTCCGCATAGGACAGGAACGCGCACGGCATGACGCGCGGCTCGACCTGGAGGTGGCGCGCGTGTGCAGCCACGAGCCGTGCCAGCAGACCCGGCGTCGGAACACGCAGCATCACCGCTCCGGACGGATGAGGCACCAGCGAAGGAGGCGGTGCGTCGTCGGTCAGGCAGCACGCCACGAGCGACGACGAGTGCCCGATGTGCGTCACGCGCCGCGCCAGTCGACCAAGTGAGGCGACGACGAGGGGCGGCGCCGTGGCATGCCAAAGCAGGTGGACGACTGGATCCGCGAGCGCCGCAGACGGGAATGTCCGGGGCTGGCGCCCACGGTTCCCGGGGAGCAACCGCGCGGCGGCAGCAGTGGCAGTCCCCGAGATCTCGCCGAGCTCGTCCTGATCCGACCGCTTGGCGCTCAGAAGCTGGCGCTCCAGTTGCTGCGACTTCGCCTCCGCCCGATCGCGACGCGCCAGGAGAGTGGCGCGGCGCTTCGGGTGCGTCTCTGCATCGACCTCGCGCTCCAGTGCGTCGGCCGCGACTCGAGCGACAGCCACCTTCTCCTCGAGGCTGCCGAATGAGGCCTTCAGCACAGCCGTGTCGTTGACCGGCACGAAATGCGTCATCACCGCGCGGCGCGCGGGTGCGACATCCACAGCAAGGGCCGGAGGCGGCTGTGCCTCCAGCCACTCGAGCGCGTCACGCTCCTCGGCGTCTTCACCGCCGTCGGCCCACGCCGCGACGAGCGCGTAGTACACGCGAGCGGGGTGCGGCGGCCATTCCGCCGTCAGCCGGTCGTTGTATGTCGTAGCGACGCACCGGCCGGTGAGATACTCGATGCGTAAGCTGATCATCAGTTGCCGGCCTCGCCCTCGTCGGGGGTACCTTCGGCTGCGCGGCGGCGGCTCTCGCGAATGAGACCGGCCAGCTTCGGTGCAGGCTTCAGGACCAGCGGCTCCCGTTCCCAGCGCAGCCCCAGCTCCGTTGCTCTGCGTACCGCGCCTCGGAGGATCGCAGCCGCATCGTCTCGCGTGACGTGGTAGGCCGTGCCTGGTCCCCCGTCGGCTGGCACCAGCTCGAACGCGAGCGGTCGACCGTCCTCCGGCACCAACAGGGAGCGGGATCGCAAGTCGAAGCCCTGCGCGCGCAACTCCGTGACGGCGACCAATGCCAAAGCTGCCAGCACGGTTCGAGCGGCGTGCTCGATCGCTCCACGGGTCGAGGCGTCGAATGGTTGGCCCTCTGTAGTGGTCGCGAACCGCAGCTTGCGAAGGGCCGGCAGGGACACGACCGTGGTCTGCACGGCATAGTCGATGGTCACGCCACCCGCGCTCTCGTCGATCGACGGAGCCACGTTGCTGTGGTTCACCGAGGAGGGCCTGCCCTTCCCTTCGGCTCCGGCGCGGCTGAAGGGCGTGGGCTTGCCCTTCGTCAGCAGGGCCTCCGCTGGATCGGCCGTCCAGTCGTCCTTGTCGGCCTTGCTGTGAAAGACGTCCACGTTTGCCTGGATCCCGGCCGGATCGAGGCGACTGGCCGTCTTCACGCCGGCGACGGCACCGACTCCGACGATCTCCGAGACAAGGGCACGCTGGATCTTGTTGCCAAGGCCACCTCTCGGACCGGTCGAGTCCCACACGCCGAACACCAGGGCCGTCGGACACGCCTGAAAGATGGCGGTCGCGTTCCTGAACGAGGCCTCCGTATAGGCGCGTCCGAGCGTCGTGTCACGAAAGCGCGTGCCATCCGGCGTGATGCTGTCGCGAAGCAGGGCATCGGCAATGCGGTGGGGTGCCTGGAGTGTCGTGATCCGACCGAGATCGGCAAGGGCTTCTTCGGCCGAGAAGTCAACCGACATCACGGGCAGATCGATGCGTCCCTCGTCCCAGGCGGCCAGGAGGGCTTCCTCGAGGCGATTGGCCTGCGAGGCCACGGAGTCGAGCAGCACGGTGTTCACGTCTCGGCCTTCGATTCGCCGCTCCTCGAACGCGTACTTGGTCCGGGCACTCTTCTCGGTCGCGTACGTCGGTGGATAGACCTTGTCGCCAGGTCCCCCTGCCGGTTGCAGTCGCGTGACGGCCCGAATGGCTACCGCGCCCCCGGCCACGGCTTCCTGCAGGATCTCGAGCGTCAATGCGGGTGTCTCGGACATGCGTCTCTCCTGGTCGACGGCCCGCGGGCCGCCGGCGACGATTGGTGTTGCTCCCTGGACGCCAACAGTGGGAGGAATCTGACAGGCGCGTACCCGCGGTATCGGACACACTCGCCTCGACCTGCAGTGCTGAAACGAACTGAGCACTCGGCTCGCCCACGGACGGCGGCCCTCCTGCTGAAGTTAGTGAGTCAGCTACTGGAGAGACATGCACAAGGGCCGATGGTCTTCACATCGGCCATGCGGAGTATCTACCTCGTCTGTTACGACATCTGCGACCCGTATCGGCTCGCCAAGGTGGGCAAGACGATGCTCGGGTTCGGAGACCGTGTGCAGTACTCGGTGTTCGAGTGCCGGATGAATCGCGAGGATCTGATCCGATGCCAACAGCGGCTGACGAAGATCATCAACGCTCGCGAGGACCAGGTGATGTTCGTCAACCTCGGTCCGGAGAGCGGACGCGGCGACCGTGTGATCTCGTCCATCGGCCTGCCCTATGGCCGGATGGATGCAGCCTGCCTCGTCATCGACCACGACTCCCCCCGGCTCGCGCCGGGACGGCGGAGGTGACCATGTCGCAGCGTGCCGTCAGGCGGCCACGCACGTCGGAACTGCCCTCTCGCGGCCGTCCGGTCCGCGCCACACTGCCACCCAAGGCGCCAACGCCCGAGCTGCTCCCCGCTCGCATGGTCAACGAGTTCGTGTACTGCCCGCGCCTGTTCTTCTACGAGTGGGTCGAGGGCGTCTTCGTCCACAACGCCGACACGCGAGAAGGCGCGTGGCGACACGAGCGCGTGGACGCTCGTGAGGACGCGCTGCCTCCCAGTGAGGCGATCGCCGGTGACGCGCCTCTGTCTGCCCGATCGGTCTCACTGAGCAGCGACGAGCACGGCCTCACGGCCACCATCGACCTCGTGGAGGCCGCGGATGGACGTGTCTGCCCCGTGGACTACAAGAAGGGTCGCCCGCGCGATACCGACGAGGGCCCCGCCGCCTGGCCGGCCGACGAGGCGCAGTTGGCCGTCCAGGCCATCGTCCTTGCCGCCAATGGGTACACCTGCGACGAAGGCCTCGTGTACTACCACGCGACGCGACAACGCGTCCGCGTGGTCCTCGACGATGCGGCAATCGCGCGGACTCTGGCGATCGTCAGGGACGCACGGGCCGTCGCTGCGACGGGGCGCATCCCGCCGCCACTGGTCGACAGCCCGAAGTGCCCCCGATGCTCTCTGGTCGGAGTGTGCCTGCCCGACGAGACCACCTCGGCCATGAGGGCCGTCGACGTCGAGGACGAGGCCGATCAGCAGCTCCGCCTGTTCGACGTGCCGGCAGGCGCCGATGCAGCGTCGCGGTCGCTGCAGCCGACAACACCCAGGGTGCTCTTTCCCCACCGCGACGATCTCCGTCCGCTGTACGTCACCGGTTTCGGGCTCACCGTCGGGCGGTCCGGTGACCTGCTCGAAGTGCGTGAGAAGACCCAGCGGATTCAGACCGCTCGGCTCAACGACGTCTCACAGGTGAACCTGTTCGGCCCGGTCACCGTGACCGGCGGGGCGGTCCACGCGCTCTGCGAGGGCGACAAGCCGGTTGCGCATTTCAGCATGGGCGGCTGGCTGCAGGGCCTCACGACGGGGATGGGCCTCCGCAACGTGTTCCTCCGCCAGGCACAGTTCCGGCTGGCAGAAGACGAGCTCTTCTGCCTCCGTGTGGCACGGGCCCTGGTGTCCAACAAGATCCGCAACCAGCGCGTCCTGCTCCAGCGGAACCACGTCGAGCCCCCGGCGCCCGCGCTGCGACGCCTGAAGGAGCTGTCGCGACAGGGAACCCGCACGTGGGCGGTCGACTCGCTGCTGGGCGTCGAAGGCCTCGCGGGCCGCATCTACTTCCAGCACTTCGGCGGGATGCTGAAGACTGGCGACGGGATGTCGCAGTTCGCGTTCGAGCATCGCAACCGGCGTCCGCCCCGTGATCCGGTCAACGCGCTGCTGTCGCTGGCGTATGCCCTGCTCGTGAAAGACGTGCAGATGACCTGTCTGGCGGTGGGGTTCGACCCCTTCATGGGCTACTACCATCGACCGCGGTTCGGGCGACCCGCGCTGGCGCTCGATCTCATGGAGCCGTTCCGTCCGTTGATTGCCGAATCGGTGGTGGTCACCGCGATCAACAGTGGCATGGTGACGCCGGCCGACTTCATCACCGTGGGCCAGGCCGTCTCGCTCACGCCTCGGGGTCGGCGCAGCCTGGTGCAGGCCTACGAGCAGCGGATGGACTCGCTGGTCACGCACCCGGCCTTCGGCTACCGCGTGAGCTACCGGAGGGTGCTGGAGGTGCAGGCCCGGCTGTTTGCGCGGCTCCTGACGGGAGAGATCGACGCGGTGCCGACCTTCGAGACCAGGTGAGCCCGCATGGCGAACGGCAACGCGAGCGGTCCGTTGACGACGCAAACCCGGGAGGCGCTCGCGCGAGAAATCACGCCGGAAAGGTGCGAGTACACTTGGGCGACGAAGCCCTGGCCCCAACGAGCGCCGCACTCGATGTGAACCGCTCGCAAGGCTTGCGCGAAGTCCTTGACAACTACATACTTGCGAGCGGTGCCGTTTCCGCGGTTGAACAACCGCGGCCTCATTGAAGCTCGTCCCTGGATGCGCACATCGGCCCTCTGGAGGCCGGCGTTTCCGCGGTTGAACAACCGCGGCCTCATTGAAGCAGCCGACCCCGGCGGATCCGGTTGTAGTGCGCCTCGACCAGTTTCCGCGGTTGAACAACCGCGGCCTCATTGAAGCCGCAGCGTCACGCCGTTGTTCACGCGCAGGTTCGTCGTTTCCGCGGTTGAACAACCGCGGCCTCATTGAAGCGGCTGGGTACTGGGCCTGAGCCCACTCTCATACTCGTTTCCGCGGTTGAACAACCGCGGCCTCATTGAAGCCACGCATACGCACGCGGTCGGCCCTTGCTGTCGCGCTGTTTCCGCGGTTGAACAACCGCGGCCTCATTGAAGCGAGGCCCCGCGCCAGCACGTACGGCGTGATGGCATCGTTTCCGCGGTTGAACAACCGCGGCCTCATTGAAGCGTTGGTGAGATCGCCCTCCGCCACGGCCGTCCCGGGTTTCCGCGGTTGAACAACCGCGGCCTCATTGAAGCACCTTGTCGGTGATGTCTTCCTTGCGCTCGGTGTGTTTCCGCGGTTGAACAACCGCGGCCTCATTGAAGCCGCAGCCTGGAAGACTTGCACGCCGCCGCGCTGGCGGGTTTCCGCGGTTGAACAACCGCGGCCTCATTGAAGCTCCGCAGCGGCCGGCGAGTCAAACCGCGTCGCCTGGCCCAGTTTCCGCGGTTGAACAACCGCGGCCTCATTGAAGCAACCCGCCGGCCCACGCCTGGTGGCGGATGAAGTCGCGGGGTTTCCGCGGTTGAACAACCGCGGCCTCATTGAAGCGCGAATCCGCCGACCGTCGCCCCCGTGGCCGACGTGGCGTTTCCGCGGTTGAACAACCGCGGCCTCATTGAAGCCCGTGGGGCGGCCGTCGTCGGCGTGACACGGTTGCGCGTTTCCGCGGTTGAACAACCGCGGCCTCATTGAAGCTATGCCTACCACAACGTCCACTTGATGCGACGCAAGGTGGGTTTCCGCGGTTGAACAACCGCGGCCTCATTGAAGCTGGCGGCTGCACCGGCAGCGCCTGTACGAGCGGTGGCTGTTTCCGCGGTTGAACAACCGCGGCCTCATTGAAGCAACTCCTCCTCGGCCGCCCGCACGCGGCCGTGCAGTTTCCGCGGTTGAACAACCGCGGCCTCATTGAAGCAGCGCCAGAAAGTAGCCATCGGCAAACGTGCCCATGTTTCCGCGGTTGAACAACCGCGGCCTCATTGAAGCGATGCCGCCTCGGTCGAGCGCGTGCTGTACGCCCGTGTTTCCGCGGTTGAACAACCGCGGCCTCATTGAAGCACGTATGCGCGGCGCGTACCCTTGTCGGACACCTTGGTGTTTCCGCGGTTGAACAACCGCGGCCTCATTGAAGCAACACCCCGTACACATGCCTCGGCGTCATGCGGTGGACCGTGTTTCCGCGGTTGAACAACCGCGGCCTCATTGCTCACTGGCCCCCACGCCCACGACTCAGTGTGTGCGAACATCCCTGCAATCCGGAGCTCACACATGAACCGTCGAGACCTGTTGCGCGCCGCGCTGGCGCCGGCGATCCTGCCCGTCGTCCAGTCTCCGCCCGCACGCCGCACGACGGTGTCGATCGTCGGCGATGCGTTCCACATCGACGGGCGGCCGACCTATGCGGGCCGTACCTACCGCGGACACCGGGTCGAAGGCCTGCTGATGAACGCGCGCATGGTGCAGGGCGTGTTCGACGACCTGAACCCCGAGACGCGTGCGCGGTGGGCGTATCCCGACACCGGTCGCTGGGATCCGGATCGGAACACGCGGGAGTTCGTGGCCGCGATGCCCGACTGGCGACGGCACGGCCTGCTGGCCTTCACCATCAACCTGCAGGGTGGCAGTCCCGAGGGCTACTCGAAGGACCAGCCCTGGCACAACAGCGCGTTCGACGCAGACGGCTCGCTGCACCCCGCCTACATGCGCCGCCTCGCGCGCATCCTCGACCAGGCCGACCGCCTCGGCATGGTGGTGATCGTCGGCTACTTCTACTTCGGGCAGGACGAGCGGCTGCGCGACGAGGCCGCGGTGCGTCGCGGCACGATCGCCGCCACCCGCTGGCTGCTCGACGGGGGTTGGCGCCACGTGATCGTCGAGGTGAACAACGAGTGCGACGTGGCCCGGTACGAGCACGCCATCCTGCGGCCGTCGCGCGTGGCGGAACTGATTGCGCTGGTCAGGGCCACGACCAGAGGCGGGCGCCGGCTGCTGGTCGGCACGAGCTTCGCCGGCGGTCGCGTGCCCACCGCCGACGTCGTGCGTGCAAGCGACCTGGTGCTGCTCCACGGCAACGGCGTGAAGGACCCGACCCGCATCGCCGACATGGTGCAGCAGACCCGGGCGCTCGACGGCTGGACGCCGAGGCCCATCGTGTTCAACGAGGACGACCACTTCGACTTCGACAGGCCCGTCAACAACATGACGAGCGCGGTGGCGTCGTACGCGTCGTGGGGCTACTTCGATCCCGGCGCCAGCGACTACGCCGAGGGCTACCAGTGCCCGCCCGTGCGGTGGGACATCAACACGCCGCGCAAGCGCGCGTTCTTCGAGGAGGTGCGCGCACTCGCGGGTCCTCAGGCGTCGAGCACCGCCTCGACGGGCCGGCGCAGCGATCGCGGCAGCAACGGCCCGTAGCCGAAGCGCACCACGAAATCGACCCGGCCACGGCTGAGGCCGAGCCAGCGCGCGAAGTCGCGACGCAGCTCGGGCACTTCGACCGGCTGGTTGACGAACGCCTGCCTGATGCCCCGCACGGTCGCCTCGAGGGCGAAGCGTTCGTAGCGTCGCCCGGCATCCACCCACGCCGCGGGCGAGTCTTCGTGCGAGGTGAACACCGCGATGCCCGCCGACGAGGCGATGTGTGCCCGGTCGCGAGCCACCTGTCCGCGGGCCGACAGCACCACGCGCCGGAGCGGCCGCATCAGCCATCGCGGCGCGGCCGGACGGCCGGCGGCGGCAGACCACAGGCCGTCGCCGGTGCGCTGCGCTTCACCCCGCGTGAAGCGCAGCCACGCGAACAACTCCTCGACGAAGGCCGGATCCCCGAGCTGGCGCCGGTTGCCCTCTGCCACGTGGTCGGCCACCACCCGCATGCGGCGCGGGTCGGTGATGAGGATGACGTCGCCGAGACCCGACGCCCCCGCATTGGCCAGGGCATCGAGGTCCGTCGATGGCACCGGTCGCCCGTCGTAGGCCGACCGCGTGCACTGACGGGCACCAATCGCGGCAGCCAGCGCGGGCGCCGGCTCGCCGTCCGCCAGCAGCGACACGGTCACGCGGGCCTCGGCGCCCGTGCCGACCTGCCGCACACGCGCCCGAAGGCCGCGCGCCGCGGCAGACACGACGATGTTCTCGGCCGCGCAGCCGAGACTGGCCCAGAGGTGATGGTCGTCGGGATCCACGACCGGGCAGCGACGCACGCCATCGGGGCGCAGCACGAGGCGATGGTGGTCGGGCTCGACGCGGAATCGCCAGGGCTGCGTGTTGTGGCTCGAGGCGGCCGCGGTCGCGTCGGCGAGGAGCTGCCGCCAGGTGAGATCCGAGCCCAGCACGGAACCCTGGAGCCAGGCTGCGGTTCCCGCCTCGCCCCCTTCCCGATCGCCTCCGCCCCCGCCTGGGGGGAAATCGTGCGCCATCGCAGTGCCTCCGCGGACGAGCGCGCGCGTCCGTCACCCTCTGAACGCGCGATCGGCGCGGCACGGACACCCACCCGCGCGGGTCAGAACGACAGCGACACGCGCAGCCCGCGTGCGCCAGGCGTGATCAGCGGCGCCAGGCCCAGCGTGATCGCGGGGGCGCCGCGCGGGCGATAGATGACGTACTGGCGCGTGACGAGCGCGTCGATGCCCACGCCGATGCCCGCCCCGAGGCCGCCATAGACGGCCGCGAAGGCAGCCACCACCGCGCCCGACTCGCCCGACTCGCGCAGGGCGAGACCGCCGGCCACGCCGATGGCCGCACCGACGCCGAGCCCGATCAGCGCACCGTTGCCCAGCGGGTCGCCGCGCCGCTGGCGGATCTCGCGCAGATCCGCGTCGCTCCACTGCTGCGGGCCGCCCGGCGTCTGCAGCACGATGGCCGTCGCCGACAGCGACTCGATGCGCCCCTTCACCTCGCGACCGGCCGCATCGCGCACGGTGACCGTCTCGCCCGGCCGGACCAGGAGGCGCAGTTCGTGGAGCGACTCGGCGATGCCCTGCGCCAGCGCCGACGAGGGCACCACGATCGAGGTCATCAGCAGCGCGACACGCGCCAGGACTCGCACCTCACCAGTCTGCCATGCCGTCGCGCACGGTCGGACGACGGGAACGCTCGACCGTCAGAAGCGGAGCGACACCAGCACACCCTGACGCCGGGGCCCGACCAGCGGCACCAGCCGCAGCTCGGCGCGCGGCAGGCCCATCGGACGAAAGATGACGGCCTCCTTGCGAATCATGGCGTCGACACCCACGCCGATGCCCGCGCCGAGGCCACCGTAGAAGGCCGTCGCCAGCGCCACCCACCCGGAGTCGTCCTCGCTCGCGCCGCTGACCAGGCTGCCGACCAGACCGAAGCCCGCGCCGGCCGCGAGGCCGATCAGCGCGCCGTTGGCCAGCGAGTCGTTCCTGATCTGCCGCACGGACGTGATCTCGGCCTCGGTCCACTCGAGCCGTTCGGACTGGTAGTCGATGACCAGCGCCGACGAGGTCAGCGTCTCGATCCGCCCCCGCACCTCGTGGCCGCGCGTGTCGGTCACCGTCACCTTCTCGCCCGGCCGCACGAGCAACTGGAGTTCGCGCAGCGTGCCGGCCACCCCCTGAGCTTCCGCCGTCGAGGCGACAGCCCACAGCCCCACGCCGAGCAGCACGCCGAACACGATGCGTCGCATGGCGTCCTCCCGATGCCCACGCAGCAAGACCAGTGCCTGTACCCGGGGGCCGGGGACCGGGGTCCGGGGACCAGGAAAACGGCGCGCGTCGGAAGACACCGCGGGTTTGTCCGCAGCGCCGCGGTGAATTCCTGATGCGTCCCGTCAATGGGTAGGGACGGCTGTCCCAGCCGTCCGGCACGTGGCCGGCGGACCGCTCGGAGAGCGGTCCCTACCGTGGTACCCGGTCCCCGGAGATCGATATCCACACCTCGTGATTCCTCGGGCCCTTGCGGCTGTGTGCGCTCAGGCGTACGGTGACTCCAGCAGCGTGAGTGATGGCCACCACGCTGGGCAAGGCAGGCGGCCATGACCGAGGGTGAACCACCGTATGCAGACCGGCACGGCGGGTGTCAGTGAAGACACCGGTCGCGCCCAACGGCACCCCGACGGGCAGCACGCGCAGCCACCGTCACATGGGCTGACACCCCATCCGGCTTCTGCCGGTCACGGATCGAGGCGCACGGGCTCCCGGCGGTTATCGCAGGATCTGGACTGGAGGAGCGCAGCATGGAGGGGACGCCACCTGAAACCGCTGCGGCGTGAGGCGACGGCATCGGGCCATCCCCCACGCCGGACGCGCAGCGGGCACGTTGCCGACGGACGGCCGCGACATCGAGGCCTCATGACGCCTCACCGGCAGCTGCCGATCGCCCGAGACCTCCGCCGGCAACGCGACCCATCCACCAGGCGCAGGCGGGTTGCGCACTCCTCACACACAGGCCCGATGCCCTCGACAGGCACCGGGCCTTTCGTGTCTCTGCCCGTGGCGGGCCCGCGCGCCGGAGACGACCGGCACGCCGCCGTGGCAGAATCTCGCGCATCGTGTCCGTCCTCCCCCTCCTCCGTTCCGTCGGCCTCGCCATCCTGATCGCGTTCGGCGCGTCGGCCCGTTCCCACGCCCAGGACGCGGGCGTGATTCACCTGTTCGACGGCAAGCAGTTCACCGAGCACTTCTACACCTGGCTGGTCGGCGATCACCGCAGCGATCCCGACCGCGTCTTCACCGTGGTGGATCACGTGGACGGCGGGCCGGCCATCCGCATCAGCGGCCAGAAGTTCGGCGGCATCACGACGCACAAGGAGTTCGAGACCTACCGGCTCGTCGTCGAGTTCCGCTGGGGCACCGTCACCTGGGCGCCGCGCGCCACCCGGGCCCGCGACAGTGGCGTGCTGGTGCACTGCCAGGGGCCAGACGGCGGCACGCGCGCCGACTTCAACGGTCCCTGGATGCGCTCCATCGAGGCCCAGATCATCGAGGGCGGCGTCGGCGACTTCCTGCTCGTGCCCGGGTTCGAGCCTGGCGGCGAGAAGCTCACGCCGAGAATGACCGCGACGCACACGAAGGACCGCGACGGCGAGTTCGTGTACGACCCGAACGGCACGCCGCGCGAGTTCAGCAACGGCGACCGCATCAACTGGTTCGGGCGCGATCCCGACTGGGCCGATCGTCTCGGCTACCGCGGCGCCCGCGAGGTCGAGAAGCCCGCCGGCGAATGGAACCGCCTCGAGGTGGTGGTCGAGAAGGACCGCATCACCAACATCCTCAACGGCGTCGTCGTGAACGTCGGCACGGCACCGAGCTACACGCGCGGGAAGATCATCATCCAGTCCGAGGGCGCCGAGTTGTTCGTGCGTCGCGTGGACCTGTATCCCCTGCCGGCCCGCTGAGGCTGCGGGTCAGCGGGCCTGCTGCGTGAAGAGCACGACGTTGCCCGTGGACGCCCCCGAGCACACGATGTCGGGGCGTCGATCGCCGGTGAGGTCCGCGATGCGGCAGTCGGCGCCGGCGACACCGCCGCGATCGAGCACCGTGGGCGTCCAGCGCGTGCCGCCCGCATGGTCGGCGCGATACACGCTCACGCGCACGTCCTTGCCCCGATAGCTCCCCACGATCTCGTCGCGCCCGTCGCCGTCGAGATCGCCCACGGCGAGGGCGTGGCCGTTGGTCATGCCCTCTTCGATGACGACCCGCTCCCAGCCGCCGGGGCGCTCGAGGTACACGGCGATCCGCTCGCCGTGGAACGGCTCGATCGACGCCAGGAACCGCCGCCGACCGAGCCGGCCCGCCTTGACCTCGCTGACGCCGCAGCGCGGGCAGGGCTCGGGGTTGCCGGCGTGAACGGCGACCGTGCCCCACTCGCCTCCGACGCGAGGCTCGAGGCGACGCAACCCGTCGAAGCTCGCCGTCAGCAGGGTCCAGCGGCCCGGCGTCCACTCCACCGGGTGAACGCTGTGGAGGATGCCCGACAGCGCTGTCGTGACCGTCCGGCGCACCCACTCTCCCGGGCGGTAGACGTGAATCGGCGTGTGACCCGCGTAGGCAGGCGCTTTCACGTCGGGCCCGGCGAACGGGGCGACGACGAGCCAGGGTGCGCGGCCGCGCTCGACGGGCATCCAGCGTACCCGGTGTGCCGTCGGCACCCGGTCGATCGGACGCGTCGTCCAGAGCCGGCGCGGATCGCCATCGTGCGTGAGCAGCAGGACCTGCCCCACGCTCCGATCGGGGTTGGTCTCGAATCGGTAGGCGAAGGCGATCTCCGGCACGCCGTCGGCATCGAGGTCGTGCGTGTCGAGGTTGATGGGCCGGGGCACGCCGCGCACGATCACGTGGCGCGCCCACGTCGGGTTCTCGTACCACGCCAGTTCGCTGGCGCGCTCGTCCACGACGATCACGTCGGGGCGCCTGTCGCGATTGAGGTCGGCGAGCACGACCTGATACCCCATGCCGAGCCCCGTGACGATGGGCCGCGCGTCGAACGAGGGGAGCGACGTCGGCGCGGCCGCGGGGTCGGCCATCAGCCACAGCAGGAGCAACGGCAGCATGCGGCGCAGTGTACCCGGCGGACCGCCACGGGCACGCCTCTGCTGACGCTCGGCGCCTGGAGCGGACGGCTCGGAGAGCCGTCCCTACCCCTACCGACACCCTTGCACCATGGCGGACGGCTCGGAGAGCCGTCCCTACCGGTGGCAGGGCGGAAGGGCTCGCGCGCCCCGAGCGCCGTCGAGGGGGAGAGCCGTCCCTGCCGCGGAATGCAGGACCCGCCACGGTAGGGACGGCTGTCCCAGCCGTCCGCCGTGACCTGCAAGCGAACGCTCTCGCGCCCGGCGGACGGCTCGCGTGCCCCGAGCGAAGTCGAGGGGGAGAGCCGTCCCTACCAAGACCCCGTACACCGGGACAGGCGTCCGACCGAGGCGCTGTTCCAGAATCAGAATCGTCTGACAGACGACCGGCCAATCGCGGTGCTACCGTGCGTACACGGAGAGGTCCGTAGTCATGTCGAGCCGTACCGCCGTGGAGCGCGTGCTCGCGCGCGTCAGACCGTTCCTCGCCGCCGGCGGCGACATCGAGCTGGTGGAGGTGTCGGGCCGTGACGTGTGCGTGCGCCTGCGCCTCGAATCCGCGGAACAGTCCGACGCGCCTGTGCTGGCCGCAGCCGACGACGACGAACCCTGGGCAGCCCTCGCTGGTGGCCCACTCGACGCGCCCACGGGTGAGGAAACGCCCGTTCCGGCCGCGACACCGACGCCCGTGCAGGGCTCGACGATGTCGCGCGGCCTGGAGCGGCTCGGAGGTCTGTCGCTCGACGAGTACCTGCGACGGGTGGAGGCCGAGTGCATCGCGTCGGCGTTGGCGGCGAGCGGGGGCAACAAGTCGCGAGCCGCACGACTGCTCGGCATCAAGCGATCGACGCTCGGGGATCGAATAACCCGAGGACTGAAGACTGAGGACTGAGGACTGAGGAGGAGGTAGGTGAGAGGACGGAGGCAGAGGGCGGCTCGCCTTCGCGTCGCGGCTGGACGGCGGGGACAGCCGTCCTACCGTGGGGGCGAGTGGACGTCGTGCAGGGGCGGGGCCGTCGGCGCGTGCATGCCCTGGTCGCCGTGGGGGGCTCGGACGCCGCGCAGGATGAGCAGCACGCCGACGATGGCCAGGGCCACCGGGGCGGCGCGGCGCACGGCCAGCGGGACACGAGCCCGCAGCGCACCACCGGCCAGTCCGATCGCCGCGAGGGCCGGCGTGGTACCCACCGCGAAGGCCCCCATGAAGAGCAGCGCCTGCGCGGCATCGCCCATCCCCAGGGCCGCCGTCAACGCGGCGTAGAGCAGGCCGCAGGGCAGCAGGCCATTGAGCATGCCGAAGACCACGGGACCCTGCACCGGATGCGCGCGCATCCACACGCCCGCGTGGCCAAGGGCACGGGTGACGACCGCACCGACCCACCGGCCGCCGAACCCTGCCGGCACCAGCCGCGTGGCCAGCAGGGCCTGCCCCACCAGGGCGACCCCCGCCGCAACGGCGAGCGCCCGGCCGAGACCCAGGCGCGCCAGCGATCCGCCGGCCACGCCGACCACTGCGCCCAACGCCAGGTACGTCACCAGGCGGCCGACGTGATACAGCGCCGTGTGCCTCGTGAGCGTGCGGGCGGCCACAGCCCCGTGTCCGCCGAGCCCCTCGCGCGCAGGCGCGGCCAGCACCACCAGCGGGCCACACATCGCCGCGCAGTGGCCGCTGCCGACCAGTCCGAACGCCAGCCCGGCGAGGATCGCGGTCATGGCACGACGATCTCGCGCTCCGCGTAGTACTCCCGGCCCGATGCCTGCCACTGGAGCTTGAGGCGCCAGCGCCCAGCCACGAGCCCGGCCGTCGCGATCCGGAACGTGCCGTCTGCCGTCGGGGTCACCGCGAAGGACCGGTCTGCCGCCGCGTCGGACGGCCGGTACAGCGTCGCCGTGCCGCGCATCGCAGCCGCCATGCCGGCGGGCCACGCGATCACGAGATCGCCGCGCCCGTCGGGCGGCACGTCCACGCGAAACGCGGGCCCGAGGGCCTCGGCGTTGGCCACGGCTGCCATGTGCGCATCGTGCACGAGACTGCGCGCGTAGTAGTCGTCGCTCACCAGTTGCACGTCCTGCCGCATCGCGAAGACGACGAAGCCGACGGTGCCGAGGGCGAAGATCGTGTAGAACACCGCAACGGCGATGCCCCAGTGCAGGCGGATGGTCATCGGGCTCCCTGGGTGATGGCGAGGAACGAGGTCTGCACCGTCTCGACGAGTTCACCGGCCTGGCGCACCTCGATGCGGACCGGCGTGCTGGTGTCGCGCACCGCGGCGGCAGGCAGCCTGAGCAGGAAGCGGCTCTGCACCAGACCGAACGGCGCCACGTCGGCAATCGGGCCGAGGGGCGTGATGCTGCCGCCGGCGGGCTCGACGACACGGTACTCGAGCGTGAACGTGCGGTTGGCGCGGTTGATCACCTGCACGTTGTAGAAGTTCGCGACGTCGCCGTTGTCGAGCGTGGTCTGCAGCGTGCCGGGCTGCCGCAGGATCAGCACGTCCATGTCGGGCCGGCGCGCGATGAGCGTGGCCGCCGTCGCGAACAGCACCAGCCACACGAGCGCATAGCCCTTCACGCGCCACGTGAGGAACGTGCGGTCGCCCGTGCGTACCGCCTCCTCCGACGTGTACCGGATGAGGCCTTCCGGCCGCTGGATGCGCCGCATCACCTCGTCGCAGGCATCGGCGCAGGCCGTGCAGGCCACGCATTCGAGCTGGATGCCGTTGCGGATGTCGATGCCGGTCGGGCACACCGTCACGCACTGGCCGCAGTCGATGCAGTCGCCGCGCGGGGGCTGTGCCGCCGCGCCACGTGCGAGGTGTCCCCGCGGCTCGCCGCGCGATCGGTCGTAGGTGATCGTGACCGTGTGCGAGTCCACGAGGGCGCCCATCACGCGGCCGTAGGGGCAGGCCAGCGTGCAGGCCTGTTCCCTGAACCTGGCGAAGACGGCGTAGAAGACGAAGCTGAAGATCGTGATGGCCGCCAGTCCCACCAGGTGCTCGCGCGGGGGATCGGTGACGATGGTCCACAGCGTGTCGGCGCTGATGATGTAGGCCAGGAAGACGTTGGCGATGAGGAACGAGAGCGCGAAGAAGATGGCGTGCTTCAGGGCCTTCCGCCAGGCCGTGTCGAACGACAGGGGCGCGCGGTCGCGTCGCACCTGCTGCTGCGCCGATCCCTCGATGGCCCACTCGATCTTGCGGAACAGCATCTCGAGGAAGATGGTCTGCGGGCACAACCACCCGCACCAGATGCGTCCGACGGCCGAGGTGACCAGCGCGATCGTCACGAATCCGGTGAGCACGCAGAGCACCAGCAGGTAGAAGTCCTGTGGCCAGAACACGATCCCGAACACGATGAACTTCCGCTCGAGGACGTTGAGCAGCAGGATCGGCTGCCCGTGCAGCTTCACGAACGGCCCGAAGAACAGCAAGGCGAGCAGCACGTAGCTCACCAGCGTCCGGGCGCGGTAGAACCGCCCGGACGGCTGGCGTGCGTAGACCCACTTGCGCCGCCCGTCCTTGTGGACGCTGGCGAGCTCGTTCCGGAAGGCCTCGTGGTCCTGGTCGAACCCGAGCGGCGCGTGGGTGTCGGCGCTCATCGGATCCTCAACTGCATTCCTTCTCGCGAGCCGGGTCCACGGCACGCGGGCTGGGTGGATTGGAGCCCTGCTTGGACAGGATGTAGCTCACCACCTGCAGCAGCTGTTCGTCGGTCATGGCCGTGCCGCTGCCGTAGGGCAGCATGCCCTGCGGCGGGAAGCCCGTCGCCACGTTCTTGACCAGTTCCGCCGGTGTGCACCCGTGGATCCAGAGGCCGTCGGTGAGGTTGGGCCCCACCATGCCGCCGAGATCCTTCCGGTGGCACGCGTGACAGAGATTGGCGCCCTCGTAGATCTCCTGCCCCTTCTTCAGGCTCTCGGGATCGGTGAGGGCCACCAGCGCGGCGCTCGGGCCGGCGGCCCTGGGGCGGCCCGCCGCCAGCCGGCTGGCGTCGGCCATCTCCGCCTCGTACTCGGCGATCATGCCGGGACGTCCCCACAGCGGCGTCGGCAGCACGTGGTAGTTGATCGCGTAGACGATGCCGAACACGATCGTGAAGTAGAAGCCGTAGAGCCACCACTTCGGCAGCGCGTTGTCGAACTCGCGGATGCCGTCGTACTCGTGGCTGAGCAGTTCGTCCTTCTTCTGGGTCACAGCTGGGTCCCTCCCAGGGCGCCGCGTCGCGCGGCGGCGGCGGCCGCGGCCGTGCCGTCGTCGTCGAGCGGCAGGTTCGCGTGGACCGCCAGGTGTCGGCGGTCGAGCCGCGCCACCCAGATCAGCATCCCGACGAACACGGCGAGGAAGATGAGGAGCGAGAGGACCGGGAAGACCTCGATCCCGACGATGGCGCGCAGCACTTCCTTGTACATCAGCGACCTCCCTCGTGCGACGGCACCAGCGCGGCCTGCGCGGTGGGCGCCTTGCGCGCATCGGTGCCGAGGCGCTGCAGGTAGGCGATGAGCGCGACGATGTCGCGATCGGGGGCGATGTCCATGCCGGCGGCCTTCAGGCGGTCGGCCACCTGGCGGGCCTGGGCCTGCAGGTCGGCCCGCGCCTGCTGCTCGTAGCCCTCGGGATACGGCACACCGAGCCGGCGCAGCGTGATGATCTTCCCCTCGATGTGCGAGTCGTCGAGCTTGTCGGTGTACATCCAGGGGTAGCCCGGCATGATCGACCCCGGCGAGGTCGAGCGCGGGTCCTTCATGTGCAGGAAGTGCCACGAGTCGGGGTACTTGCCGCCCACGCGGTGCAGGTCGGGCCCGGTGCGCTTGGACCCCCAGAGGAACGGGTGGTCGTAGACGAACTCACCCGGCTTGCTGTAGTCGCCGTAGCGCTCGGTCTCGGCGCGCATCGGCCGGATCATCTGTGAGTGACAGCCGACGCATCCCTCGCGGATGTAGATGTCGCGCCCCTCGAGTTCGAGCGGCGTGTAGGGCTGCACCGTCGCGATGGTCGGGATGTTGGCGCGAATGAGCGCCGTGGGGATGTACTCCACCGCGCCGCCGATGACCACGGCCACGAACGACAGGAGCGCGAACTGCGTGGGACGGCCCTCGAGCGCGCGGTGCCAGGCACTCCCCTGCCCGGCCGGCAGCGGCCGCAGCGGTGGCGCCTGCGCCTCCTCGGAGGGGATCAGCGCACCCGACGCGGCCGTGCGATACAGGTTGTAGATCGCCAGGCAGGCGCCGGTGAGGAAGATGGTGCCGCCGCCGATCCGCAGCCAGTACATCGGCAGGATCCGGACGACGGTTTCGAGGAAGTTGCCGTACCGCAGCGTGCCGTCGGGCGTGAACTCGGCCCACATCAGGGCCTGCGTGATGCCGCCGATGTAGAGCGGCACCGCGTAGAGCAGCACGCCGAGCGTCGCCAGCCAGAAGTGGGTGTTCGCCAGGCGCACCGAGTAGAGCGTGGTGCCGTAGATGCGCGGCACGATGTAGTAGAGCATCGCGAAGCTCAGGCCGCCGTTCCACCCGAGCGCGCCGACGTGCACGTGGCCGATCACGTAGTCGGTGTAGTGCGTGATGGCGTTGACGTTCTTGAGCGACATCATCGGCCCCTCGAACGTCGACATGCCGTAGGCGGTCACACCGACCACGAGGAACTTGAGCACCGGATCCTCGCGCACGCGATCCCACGCGCCGCGCAGCGTGAGCAGGCCGTTGACCATGCCACCCCACGAGGGCGCGATCAGCATGAAGGAGAAGACCGTGCCGAGCGTCTGCGCCCAGTCGGGCAGCGCCGTGTAGAGCAGGTGGTGCGGCCCGGCCCAGATGTAGATGAAGATCAGCGCCCAGAAGTGGATGATCGAGAGGCGGTACGAGAAGACCGGACGGCCCGAGGCCTTCGGGATGAAGTAGTACATGATCCCGAGGAACGGGGTCGTGAGGAAGAACGCCACCGCGTTGTGGCCGTACCACCACTGCACCAGGGCGTCCTGCACGCCGGCGTAGAACGAGTAGCTCTTGAGCAGGCTGACGGGCAGTTCGAACGAGTTGACGACGTGCAGCAGCGCCACCGTGATGAACGTGGAGAGGTAGAACCAGATCGCCACGTACATGTGCCGCTCGCGCCGCTTGTAGATCGTGCCGAGCATGTTCAGCCCGAACACCACCCACACGAGCGTGATCGCGATGTCGATCGGCCACTCGAGCTCGGCGTACTCCTTGCTCGTCGTGAAGCCGAGCGGCAGCGTGAGCGCCGCCGAGACGATGATCAGCTGCCAGCCCCAGAAGTGGATGGTCGAGAGCAGGTCGCTGAACATCCGCGCCTTGCACAGCCGCTGCAGCGAGTAGTACACGCCCACGAAGATGGCGTTGCCGGCAAACGCGAAGATCACCGCGTTGGTGTGCAGCGGCCGCAGGCGGCCGTACGAGAGCTGCGGCAGGAAGTTGAGGAACTCCGGCACCACCAGCTTGATCGCGACGATGAGGCCGACGAGGAACCCGACGATGCCCCAGACCGAGGTCGCGATGATGAAGTTGCGGACGATCGCGTTGTCGTACGCGAAGGTCTCGACGGCGGCCGCCTCGGGCGGTGCGCCGGGCCCGGCACCGGGCGACTGCGTCACGTCATGCATGGAGGAGATCCTTCATGGCTTCGGGTGAGGGGTGGATCGACCGGTGTCGTCGAGGGCGACCCTGACGGCCGGCGTGGTGGTGTCGTCGAACTGGCCCGACCGCACGGCCCAGACGAACGCGGCCAGGAAGCCGCCGGCCACCACGGCGCCGGCGGCGATGAGGAAGAAGATCACGGCCATCAGGCGGGACCTCCCGGAACCCGCACGCGCATCAGCCCCACGGACAGACCGACCACGGTGAGCGAACTGACCGGCATCAGGATGGCGGTGGCCAGTGGCGTGAGCTGCCCGGCCAGCGCCAGGCCGATGCCGAGCACGTTGTAGACCACCGACACGACGAAGCAGAGCACGATCACGCGGCGTGCCCGCCGTGCGTAGCGCAGCAGCGCCGGCAGCAGCGGCAGGCGCGCACCCGCGATCACTGCGTCGCAGGCCGGTACGAGGCACGCGGTGTCGTCGGAGACCGCGATGCCGACGTCGGCCGCCGCCAGTGCACCCGCGTCGTTCAGCCCGTCGCCCACCATCAGGACGCGTCGGCCGGCGGCACGACGGTCGTGCACGGCCGCCAGCTTGTCCTCGGGGCTCTGCCGGAACCGCATGCGGTCGCCGAACACCGATCGCCAGCGCGTCGCCTCCGTCGCGTGGTCGCCCGACAGCAGCCAGGTCTCGTATTGCCCCGCCAGCGCACCGGCCGCGGCCGCCACGCCCGGTCGTTCGGGTGTCGCCAGCCGCAGCCAGCCGACCCGGGAACCGACGCAGGCCCACGTGCGACCGGCATCGGCCGGGATCGGCGCACCCGAGACACGCGCCACGAGCCGCGCGCTGCCGAGTGCCACCGGAAGGCCGCCAATCCTGCCCGTCAGGCCCTCTCCGGGCTGTTCGTGGATGTCGGACACCGCGCCCTCGACCGCCTCACGTCCGGCCACCGCGCGGCTCACGGGATGAATCGACTCGGCGGCCAGCCGCCGGACGCGGGCCCAGTCGGCCTCGTCGAGGCCGTGTCGCTCCACGACGGCCGCCGCCTCCGCGGTGGTCAACGTGCCCGTCTTGTCGAAGGCGATCGCGTCCACGCGGCTCAGGTCGAGAGCCACCGCGCCGTTCTTCAGGTACACGCCCCGGTCGCCCAGCGCTCCGAGCGCGGTGCCGAGCGTGATGGGCGCGGCGAGCGTGAGGGCGCAGGGGCACGCGATGATCAGCACCGCCGTGGCGACCTGCGCGGCCATCCGCGCATCGGGCCACCACGCCCAGAACCCCAGGGCCGCCAGCGTCACCGCGCCGATCGTGAACCAGTGGCCGAAGCGTGCCGACACGGTGGTCAGCCAGTGCGAAGGCTTCTGCGCGAACACGGCGTCGTTCCACAACTCGGCGAGACGGCTGTGCGACACGCGTCGCAGCACCGACAGGCGGAGGGCCTCGCCCGCGACGCGCGCACCTGCCCCGACGACATCGCCGGCCGCCACCGAGACCGGCACCTGCTCCCCGGTGACGAAGGCCAGGTCCACGAGGCCGGCCAGACCCACCACGGTCGCATCGGCGGGCACGACCTCCTGCGGCCGCACCACGATCACGTCGCCGGACACGAGGTCGTCGATGGCGCACATGACCATCGCGTCGCCGCGCACAACCCGCACCGAGAGCGGCAGGAACGACCGGACGGTCCGGTCGAAGGCGATCCGATCGAACGCCACCTGCTGGAAGAGCCGGCCGATGAGCAGGAAGAACACGAGGCCCGCGAACGAGTCGAGGAAGCCTTCGCCCGTGCGCGTGGCGATGTCCCAGAGGCTCCGCAGGAACAGCACCGCCAGGCCCATGGCCACGGGCACGTCGAGCGTGATGGCCCGCAAGCGCAGCGACTGCCACGCCGCCTTGAAGAAGTCCGATGCGCTGTAGACGAGCACCGGGATCGCGAAGAGCACGTTGAGCACGTCGAACAGGCGCTGGAAGGCCGGCTCGAGCGGGGCGCCGTTGGCGTAGCGCGGGATGCTGAAGAGCATCATGTTGCCCACGGCAAACCCGGCGATGCCCAGCTTGAGGTAGAGGTCGCGGCGCGCAGGCGGCATCCGCCCGGCCCGTCGTTCACCGTCGATGACCGGGGCGTACCCGAGCGAGGCCAGTCGCTCGGCGACCGCGCGCAGCGACGTGGTGGACGGCCGAAAGGCGACGCGCACGGTCCGGCGGAGCAGGTCGGCCTCACTCCGGCCGACGCCAGGGTCGAACCGCCAGAGTTGTTCGAGCAGCCAGAGGCACGAGGCGCAGTGCAGCGAGGGCACCGAGAAGGTGGCGTGGGCCCACGTGCCGTCGTCGGCATCGACGAATCGCCGGGCCACGGCGGGGTCGTCGAGTGCCGCGAACGCATCGCGGTCGTGCACGCCTGCGGCACGCTGCGAGCGGCCGGCGCCGGTGTCACAGGCGTAGAACTGCGTGAGGCCGTGGCTCTCGAGCAGGGCGAAGACGGACTCGCACCCCGCGCAGCAGAACGTGCCCGCAGGCGTCCGCACGCCATCGTCGGCGCATGGATCACCGCAGTGGCGGCAGAGGACGGGCGCGGCGGCAACCGTTGCCGTGCGCTCGAGTGTGCTCGAGGAGACAGTCGTCACGCTGGCTGGCCCTCGCGACAGGCGCACGGGCACCCACCCCTCGACGCAACAACCGGGCCACCTCGGCGATGCGCCGATGGACTGCCTTTCCGGGACGCCCGCCTGCAGACGCGCCCCGAAGGGCCGGAGATATTCCCCACCGCCCGCCGATTTTTCGGCAGGTGGCGAACGGGCTCACGAAAGGCCGGCAGGATGCCACGAAGGCTGGGACGGCCCGGGACTCAGGACGCAGGGCTGGGTCGCGTTACAGTGGGGCTGGCATGCAACCTGCGACTCGTGTCGAGGGGGACTGAGATGTCAGGCATCAGGGCCGACGCCCACGGGATCATCGTGCACTGCCCCGCGTGCGGCGGCGCCACGCGTCTGCGGTACGCAACGCTTGGTCAGGCCGCCCGCTGCGGCCGGTGCCAGGCGGCTCTGGCAGCACCCGGCGCACCGGTGGCCGTGGACTCGTCGTCGGTGTTCGACGCAGCCGTCGCCGCGTCGCGCCTGCCCGTGCTCGTCGACTTCTGGGCCGACTGGTGCGGGCCCTGCCGTGCCGTCGCGCCGCAGATTGCGCTGGTGGCGCAGCGCAATGCGGGTCGCCTCCTCGTACTCAAGGTCGACACCGACGCGGTGCCCGACCTCTCGGCCCGCCTGGGGATCCGCTCGATTCCGACGCTGGCCGTCTACGACGGCGGCACGCAGGTCGCGCGCACCGCCGGCGCGATGCCGGCCGATCAGATCGAGGCGTTCGTCCGAAGTGCCGCGACTGCCGCCGAGTGATGTCCGGTCTGCCGTCATCGGCAGCGTCGTCATCCGGCTGGCCCTGATCGCGGCGATGGCGGCGACAGGGCGCCTGGACACGGCCCTCACGCCCGACTCGGCCAGCTACCTCGTGACGGCCCGTGCGCTGGCCACGGGCGCAGGCTTCCTCGACACGTTCGGGGCTCCGGAGATCACGCGGACACCCGGCTATCCCCTCTTCCTGGTGCCCGGAATGTGGCTCGGCGCTCCGATCGCCTGGGCACTGCTCGGTCAGGTCGCGCTGTCGGCACTGCTCGTGGCCCAGGTGGGCGGGCTCGCCCGGGACGTCGGCCTGCCCCGCCAGGCCTCTCGCCTCGCCGCGTGGATCTGTGCCCTGGACCCGTGGATGGTCGTGCTGACTGCACGTGTGATGACCGAGGTCGCGTGTGTGGCGGCGCTGACCATCGGCCTCCGGCATGCCGTGAAGGCCACGGTGCTCGGCGACCACGACGCGCGGTCGCACGCCTGGCGTGCGGGTGGATGGCTCGCCGTGGCCACCTACATCCGGCCGATCTGCGGCGTCGCATTCATCGTGCTGCTGGCGGGCCTTGCGTGGCACGCCCCCCGGCACGCGAGGACCGCACGGGCGATCGCGTGTGCCATCGCCTTCCTCGCCCTGGTAGCCCCGTGGCACGTACGCAACGGCTGGCAGACCGGTTACTGGGGCTTCTCGACGATGGCTCCGCGGGCGCTGTATCTCACGCTGGGAGGGACGGCCGAGGCCGCCGCCAGTGGACGGCCCTTCAGCGAGGTGCGTCTCGACCGCCTTGCGGCGAGTGCCGACGCAACGCCTTCCGCGATGGTCGCACGCGGTTGGCGTGACCTGCTTGGCGCGCCGGGCGCGGTCGTGCGCGCGCACGTCGCAGGCATGGTCCGGGTGGTGGCCGACCCCGGCGGCATCGAGGTGATCCGCAGCGTGGGCCTCTACCCGCGAGCCGGCGGCCTGCTGGCGGTCATCCTGGATC
>VFQN01002452.1_pt1 | contig 28555 bp, 42 predicted proteins | sample 3512371 | NCBI WGS metagenome assembly VFQN01 (sample SAMN10412370, study PRJNA504923) | tailings metagenome | isolation source: Replicate 2 from Balatoc abandoned mine | place: Philippines: Itogon, Benguet | collected 2017-08-28
GCCCCCCTGGACACCCCACCCGCCGTCCCGAACTGCGTATCACGGTGTGAAATGGAACCAAGCACTGTCCCGAAATGCTAATATCACGAATTTATTATCAGCCCGTTATTAGCCCTTTATTATTAGCCCTATTTGACAGGCGTCCCGAACGATAATATCACGAAACATTCGTATCACTACGGTAACCCACCCGGGTACAGTTCCTTTGCCCAAGCGAGCACCTGCGAAGAGGGCACCATACGTGGCAGACGTCAGCAGGGACACAGCTCTTACACACACCCATGGTACGGCGGTACACTTCCGCCCGCCAACTCCGAGTCATCCACCCAGTCCTCTGGAGGCATGTTTACAGACAGCTAACACACAGCCCTCCCATACCGGCACATCCCTACCCGCCAGCTCTGTTACTTCGCCGCTGTGTGGTAACCCACCAGCTCCGTGCTGAGCACCCGGCCGCCCACGCCACACCGCCTAGGACCACCTGCCCTGGAATGCCTATCGATGCACAGCTGGGACACGCCCCACTGCAACTAATACCCTCCCCTTGGCATGGCTGTACAACCCTACCCACCAGCTCCGTGCCTTCCACCCAGTCCCAGGAGGGCTGCGTATCCACTGTTAACACACACCCCATGGCATGGCATTACACCCGTAACGCACCAGCTCCGTGTCGTCCACCCAGTCCTGGAAGGCCCGCACGTAGCCCCTCAGCCCTTCGAAGCAGTCTGACAGCCCGTGGCCCTGCAGGTCGGGGGCCACCACCGCAAAGCCTGTGGCGAGAGTGACCCGAAGAGACAGGGATGCCTGAAGGGAAGGGAGCTAGGGAGGAAAGTCCTGGTTGTGCTCCTTTGGTCCCCAATGTCCAGGTCGTGGCCCTGCACATTGGGGACCACCACCGCGAAGCATCTGGTGGGCTAACGTACAGGCAGCAAGTTGCCATTACGGTAGCTCAAGTTGCCATTACGGTTGCCATTACGGTAGCTCAAGACGCATCCTACTACACAAGGTTTGCATCATGGGCCCTGCACCAGGTTGTAAGGCCACATGCACCCTTGGCCGCAGTGTATCACCCGCACCTCCGCACCCCCTCAGCACCCACACTCACCCCTGTCCGCCAGGTGCTTTGCCGCCTCTGCGTAGACGGTCCCTTGTACCGTCATGCCGTGCACCATCAGCACCAGGCCACGGGCGGCGCTGCCTGCGGTCGTACGGAGCGGGGTGGGATAACCGCTGAGCGGGGTGTGGTTGGTGTAATAATGGATCCATATGTTCATCCCATCAGGCAAATGGGATGAAGTCCAGGGGGGCCAGGGCGCCGTGCAACAGCACTGCGGCAGCGGCTGCTTCCGCATGACGAACCAGTCGCCCTCAAAGTTCAATCAATCCGTGACATCACTATCTAGTGCCCAAGGCCACGCCTTGTACGACCGATATGGCTTACGGTACGGTACACTGCGGTACATTACCGACACGATCCCAGCTCCCACGGCCAACTGCCTAGTCACTGGAGCCAAGGCCACCTATCGGTTGCAATACGATACGCTGCAATGCACACAATGACTGCACTTGTTTCTTGCTTTGTACATCCATGCAGCTCATCCTCCTACGCACCTGTGAATGCACTCACCCCCGACCACTTGACTCACCCTGTGGCGCGGGCTCCCAACGGCGTACGAACAGCTTAAGCCCTTGGGCGTTGGTAATGACGGCCGTGGGGGTCAGCGAGGTATCGTCCTATGGGCGTGAATCGGGGCGTGAATGACAGTGGAGTGCGCGCGTTGTGCGGCCACTCGTAGTGCAGGGTGCTCCTGTGCTGAGGACGCTTGGGCGCGTAGGAAGGTTGCATACCGCCTCGCTGTATGCGTGCCGACGACGACACGACCCATGCCGACCAGCCACGCGAAGTGTTCTATATCTCTTGCGGTTGTTAGGTACAGTACGTATGCGCGTTGCCGTTGCGTGGCCATGTCTTTGCTTGCCTTGTACTCGGCACGCATCGTGTCCATGCCGGACGCAAACTCTGCGATGCGCTTTGCATCGTTTGCCGCTGACATCTGCGCATTGTGATGGAGTAGCACGCCACAAGTTGCTATTGCTAGCGCGGCAGCGGTCGCAAAGGTCCAGGGTCCCGACTGCGCCTTAGCACCAGGAGAGCGCGAAGCTGACATTTGCCTTCCCAATCGGTGATTGTATCATGCAAATACAGGTCACTCTCACATGATGTGCCAGCTGGCGGGCTAGACAGCATGTTGTTTACAATGCGCAGGTGCCCAAACGGTTGGTGTCTCGGCAACTGCCATGACAAACTTCCGGTCCCACGCCTGCGCACAAGTTATTACATAACGCACGTGGACAGAAGCAAGGCTAAGTACTTTGATGGCCCTGGCCCCCTGCCATGCCTACACCCTAAAACGCTTAACCCTTTCGGCCTCCCTGCCAGCCTGCAGATCCGACCCCAATGCACACGTCCTTACTTGACGTACGGAAAGGAGTGCCAGCCCGGTCATTCCGGATAACGCTTGCACCCTCTGTATTCGAATTGGTCCAAGCCAACGCCACGTGTCCGTACACACCAGTGCTGTACTAACTGATGGCACCCCAACACGCACGGCCCTCACGGAGGGACAAGCCCTTTCACACGCTGCTCAGGGCCGTTACCCACAAACGCCACGCACGCCCTCCGCGCATGCCTCAGAACAGGCCCTGCGCCTGCTGTGCCTCCGTGAGCCAGAACAGCCCGGCCTTGCCGCTGCGGCACCAGTCCTGGCGGGACAGGTCCTCCTGTGTATCACGCGGGGTGCCAGGGGGGAACAGGCGGGGGAACCGGGTCAGCAAACGGTGCGTATGCATTGCGGCCATGGCCGAACATCAGGTCCATGACGTCCCCAAACTGGATGGCTGCAGCATCAGCGGATCGCTTGAGGCCGTAGGCACCCGCGCCAAACCTCCCTGCATTCTTCACTGCCCCTGCAGGTCCTATCCTTAGTCTGCAGGTCCTGGCCCTAGCCTCACTGCTTATACGCAGGGACTCCTCCCTGCTTACACGCAACCAGGCCTACGCGGCCCCACGCGCCCTCCACGGCCCCACAGCCCGCGAGCCTCACCCCCAAACACCCACCTGCCGCTGCCCGTAGGTGGGGTGCTTGCCCACTTAGCTGTATCCTTGGGCAATATACCCCAGACCTCGCATCCCAACCCCACATGCCCATTTACACCCACCTGCAGCTGCCTGCACTCCACCGGGTGCTGCCGGTGCGCCCCCGGTGTCTTGGTGCCCCAGCGCCAAACAGCCGCCGCCCGCACCGGCTCCTCATCCCAAGTCCCTGCACCCGCGCTCCGCAAATTCCCTTCCCGCTCCCCACTTCCCGACAGCATGTCCGTTCTCTACACCGTCCGCCGCAACCAACCTAACCCGCAGCCCACAGCCCACAACACCCACCTGCAGCTGCCTGCACGCCACCAGGTGCTGCCGGTGCGCCTCCAGGTGCCTCGCCGCGCCCAGCGCCAGACCGCCGCCGCCAGCCGCCGCCGCCGCCCCCTGCGCCGCCGCCGCCGCCGTCACCGCCGCCGCCGCCCAGTACGAGTCGTCCAGCAGCAGCTCGGCGGCGGCGAAGGACCTTAGGCGGGCGGAGGGGCGGGCGCCTAGGCCCAGGGCTAGGCCCAGGGAGGGCGGGCGGGGGTCGGAGGCCAGGGTGGGCCGCATGTCGGGCGGCAGTTGGGCGGTCTCCGTGGACAGGCGCTTGAGGGTCTGCACGAGGGCGCAGGGCGGAGTGTGAGGGGGCGAGGGTGCGCGGGAAGGTGGGCAAGATTGGTGCACGAAGGCAAGCTGTGGACTGGCGCAGCCTGCACCGACGCGCCTGCATTGCCGACAGCTGATCGCCGGTGCCGCCGTCGTCCGGTGTACTTGCCCACCCCCCGCCGTCCTACAGCGTCCCTCCTCCCACCGACCTTCTGCAGCTCCGCCCACACGCCCTCCCCCACCACGCTCTCGCACGGCAACCCCCTGGGCTGAACCACTCCCGCTACTAGCTTTACTACGGCCATGGCCACCCACCTTCTGCATTTCCGCCCACGCGCCCTCCCCCACCACGCTCTCGCACGGCATCATGGCCTCCAGCTGCACACGCTGCCGGAAGTAGCCGCGCCGCTTGCGCGCAACCTGCAGCATACATTAAGCAGTTGTCAGCCTCCAGCATTACCGGTACGACGAAATGCAACAGCGGTACCACGTAAGCATTAGGCGGTGAGCAAAGGCCGTTGTGGACGCACGCACGCCCAGAACACATGGCATCCTCTCTGGCAGAGCCCCACCCGCTCCATACGGTAACATACGCTCGCAAGCTGCCCATGCTGACCCCGCCTGGCTTGAGTCCACTCACCAACTTGGGGTCTGCCGCCTTGGCGACCTGCCCCGTCCCCGCCGCCTGTCCGCCCAGCCCCGGCCCCCCGCCCATGACTGACGGCATCAGCGACCCGCCGTCTCCCCCAGCCCCCATCCTGCCGCCGCCTGTCATCCCCCCGCCCTGCCCCTGCGCCATCTGCATGCCCCCGGCACCCACACCCATGTTGCCCCGACCTGGCAGACCCACGGGTCCTCCCATGCCCCTCCCTTGCTGCTGCTGTTGCTGCTGCTGCAACATGTGCCCGCCGCCTACCGCTCCTCCGCCGCCGCCATCCACTATAGGCGGCATGAGCATCATCCCCCCGCCGCCGTCACCCGCGCCGTCAGGGGCGGTACGCGGCGGCGGCGGCGGAGGCGGTGACATCCTTCCCCCGCCATCAATGTACGTCGTGCTGGGATCGGGCATGCTCTGGCTGTCCTCCAGCTGCTCCTGCTGCTGCTGCTGGTCGGCGAAGTACCGGTCCTCCTCCTGCTGCTGCTGCTGCCGCAGCCCCTGCTGCTGCATCTGCGCCGGCGGCATCTGCATGGGCCCGCCAAAGCGCCCCCTGCCCCTGCCATACGCTCCCATACCCACGCCCATAGGCCCCGCCTGCGGCCCCCGGAACCCTCCGAAACCAGGCCCGCCACCGCGCCCGCTGGCCATCCCCGGGCCCTGCTGCCCGCCAAAGTCCTCCCAGTCCCGCCCCGGGCCGCGAGCCCCTTGCGGACCCATGGGTCCGCCTCCTTGAAAGCCCCCTTGGCCCGCCATGCCGTCCCTGTCCCTGTCCTGGTACCGGTCGCGATCCCAGTCGCGGTCTCTGTCCCTTTCCCGTTCGCGATCCCGGTCGTCATAGACCCTGTCGCCTCTGTCGTCATAGCTCCTGTCCCTTTCCCTTTCCCTATCCCGGTCCCTTTCATCGTACCCCCGGTCCCGTTCCCGGCCGCCGTCCCGGTCGCGGGAGTCCCGGTCCCTGTCCCGGTCCCGGTCGAGGTCTCCCCTGTACCGATCGGGGTCTCCCCTGTCCATCGAGTCCGTGCCGAAGGAGGCCCGCGGGAAGAGCTGCGGCATGATGGGCGGGAGCAGGGGAGGCTCCATGCCGCCTGGGCCGCGGGGGGCCAGCCCGGGGGCAATGTCTGCGTGGGTTGGAGCGGGCCAGGGCACAGGGCCAAGGGCGGCCGTTGTAAAGGAAGCAGCGTGACTGGGCCTAGCGTGGGCCGGGTCCGCTCACACGTGGCAGGCACGGCGGAGAACGCTCAAGCGTTGCGCATGACGGTTGTGCATCGTCGCTTCGGCTACCACACCAGGGATGATCACCCAAGGCTACGGCAATGCACTTTACTACCATGCGTACACGTGCAGCGCCAGCAACTGCCTGCGTTGACAGGCACCGGATACAAACCGCCTAGCCCCGCTCCGCCCCCCACCCCCCCACCACCACCCTTGCCCACCGCCCCCAAAGGTAACGACGCACCTGGCATCGTCATCTGCATCGGCAGTGGCGCCGAGTCCCGCTCCCGATCGCGGCTGTCGCGGCCCCATTCCCGCTCAGACCGCTCCCGCTCCCACACGTCCCTGCTGTCACGGTCAGACTCCCGGTCGCGATCCCGATCGCCGCGCCCCGACCTGCAGAGGCAGAGGTTACGCGCACTGGGACCGCGAACGAAAGGCCTCGGCGCGCAAGACCCTTGCGATGTGGTCAACAAAACCAGCAGTGTACCTCAGGTGGGCAGGTGCAAGTACGACACCAGCGGCTGGCTACACGGTACCACCCCATGCAGCCCATGCAGCCCAACCCACCCATCCACGCCCACCTGCCGCTGCGCTCACGGCCCTGCTCCCTGACACGTGACACTAGCAGATGCTACACGGTATGATTGGCTCCTTCAAACACCTGTCTTCCTCCGTGCAGCCCACCCCGCCCACGCCCACCTGCCGCTGCGCTCTCGGTCCCGCTCCCTGGACCGGTCCCTGTCCCTGTCCCGTGACCGCTCGCGCTCGCTCCGGTCCCTGTCCCGGTCCTTATCGCCCCGCTCCTCGTCCTGTCGGCAAGACACAGTCACAAACTCAGCACGGTACACATGGCCTGCGTGAGCATTTGCTTCATCGGGCCGTCAAGTACCGCTGCGGTGGGAATGTAGGGCACTGTGCCACATGCAACCGCTCGGGGCCGCTCTCCCTGGCAAGCCGTACGAGCTTGCCCACACGCCCCCGTCGCCCCCCCTTCCGCTCGACCACCGTCCAACGCCCGGCATACCCGTGTACTAGCTAGCAACACCGGCGGTCTGTGTGCCACCCACCCAGGACAGTCCGCCCAACATTGTCCAACCGCATGCCTTGTAATCTGCTCGTACACCAACCAGAGCTAAAAGGAATCAGACAGCCAAGACCACAACGTCCAGGACAGCTGTTTACCACCCGGGTACAGGTGCGCAAGCAGCCCAGGCATCGTACCTTGCGGCTGGACCGCTCCTTGCCGCGCTCCTTGTCCTTGTCCCGATCCTTGCCCTTGCCGTCCCGCTCCCTCTCCCGGTCCCTGTCGCGGTCCTTGTCCCGCCCCTTGTCCCGCTCCTTGTCCTTGTCCTTATCCTTGCTGCAAGGAGGGACGGAACAACATGTGCAGTGTATTAGCTAATGTGCGCTTGGCCGCTGGCTGTTGCTGCCTTCACATGTGCTTTACTGCGTGTGTGGCAATAAGCATCTGCAGGAAGACGTGTGTGGCAATAAGCATCTGCAACATACGTGGTGCGGCACAGCATGCTGCACGGGCCCTTTGCTGCAAAGGTTCCTAGGTGTCGCGTCCAAGCCGCGGGCTTGCACACGTCACCCGACGCTCAGCTGCCCAGCAAACCCGTACATCTTCTGCAGGACGGCCGCAAAGTGCCGTGGCGCGTGCAGACTCAGCCACGACCAGACCCGCCCTGCGCGCAACACCCCTGCACGCCGCTCACCGCTCCTTGCCACTGCGGTCCTTGTCCCTGTCCCGACGATCCTTGTCCCTGTCCCTGCCCTCCTGCCTGTCGCTGCCGTCGGGAGCGACACGTGCAGGTGCTGGTGCTGCTGCAGAAGCAGCAGGCGGCGGTGGAGCAGGTGGCGGCGGGGGCGCTGCCGGGCCCCTGCCGCCACCACCAGAGCCGCCATCGCGCTTGTCCCTCCCCTCCCTGCCGGCCCCCTTGGGGCCCGGCGAGAGGGCGCCGTCCTTCTCCTTCTCGTCCTTGGGAGGGGGCTCCCAGACTATCGCTTGGCGCTTGCGGGCTGCAGCGGCATGGGGGCAGTGCAGGACGCCACAGGCGGCGCGGGCACAGGGGGCATAACCGTTGTTGCTATGGACTGCTGGTCATGGGCATCATGGCCACGCACAGCCTACAGACCTGTGTATGCTGCGCGCACAGCGGCTGCACAGGTGCACAATTGAGGGTGTAAGTGCGCCGGTGCAGTTTGCCGCTACACGCAAGATCCCACGTAATGTGCTCCCTGCGGCATGGCCACACAGCTACGGTGCTGGGCCTGTGCCTGGCCTTGGCCCCCAGCTTCCGTTGCTCCTGCCCCACCCTGCCTCGCGAGCCCCCAGCTCTGTTAGACCCTCCCGCAACACTTAGGAGGTCGCTACCGTCCCTGCTTACGTCGATCACCATCCCTCTCCTCTGCCTCCCGCTCCTCCTCAGTCGGGCGCCTGTCACGCTTGTCCTCCTTTGCCCGGCTGTCTCCCCAGCTGCAGTGCGGTAGGGCAAAGCGTTAGCAGCAGACTCAAAGTGGGAGTCATATTGATGTGTTACTAGCATACGACTTACCGGGCAGCAGCTCCGCCACCAGCAACACCGCGATCGTCGTCGCCTGCGCACCAGAGTAGTGTAGCACTGCTGCATTAGACTTAGAGCAGATAGTCAAGCATGCAGCTACCCGCATGTAAAAGATGTTCCATTCGCAGAGCCCTGGGGCTTCGTGCCCAGGTGCGGACGCAATGTGCTGGACAGACCTGGCCTTGCAATGGAGAGACGCTCAAACACGCTGGGCTTCCTTTCTTGCTTTGCGCCGGTTTCTGTTCCCTTGTCGCGATGCCTCTTGTCGTTCCGACCCATTTGACACGGTCAGCACACACAAGTTGCCCAGCCTTCAAGCGAGTATTATATACATTGTTGCAAGGCAAACAATTATGCCGCGTGCAAACAGTAGCTTAGCAGAAGACTGTGCTGCCTATGCGTATGCCCCCCATGCAGGGCATGACAGCCAAACTGCAACGCTGCCACCCGTGTTTACCAATTCCAATAAGCTTCCATGTTACAGTTTGAACGATCACATAGCAAAACAAGGCATTCTGTTCATGTCGTTTGCAAACGGTTCAAGGCAGTTTAAGGCGGGGAGGTCCTATTCATGGACTGCCAAGGGCTGGGCGGTCCCCGGGGGGGCCTGCCCAAACCTGCTATGAGTCCAAGGATGATCGTTGCACTCTCAGGGCCTGAGGGGACGGAAGCTGGAGACGTCGACGGGGCAGGCCCTGGCCGGCGAACAGGTAGCCGGCAGAACAGCGGTGCCTATCAGGCTGAGGACGCAGAAGAACACCAGAATGCTGCGCGGAAGCCGCGCAGGGCCGCCGCTGCAGCTGCGGCGTTCCTGACTGCCTCAGTTTTCGAGGACGAAGACGACGAAGACGAGCCCGCTTACCGCGGAAGCAAGAGACGCGGAAGAGGCGTTGCAGCCATGGCGCACAATTACCAGATGACATACGGGAACGACGGCTGGGCCGCTCTCCTGCAGGGCGGTGAGGAAGGTGCCGATGCCAAAGCCCAAGCGGCCGCGGAGGGTGCCGCTCGGCCTGCAAAGCGGCCGCGTGGACGGCCTCTAGCATCTTCAGCTGGAGCCGGCGCGGCCGGCACTTCCGGCGAGGCCAGCGCTATCGCGCCAGCCCCTGCTGGCCATGGCACTGGTGGCAGCAAGTTCTTCCCCATGGAATCTCAGGTCCGTCTTGCGTGCCTTCGGTTGTGCGTTGCCTGCAGCAGCAGCGGTGGGTGGCCGTCGGGCACCTGGCACGATGGCAGCGCCAGCCAAGCCCCAGCTCTCCCGGCCCGCTCGGCCCTCGCGCACGCACAGACAGTAAACGAGTTGCATCATGCGCACAGGTGTAGCAAAATACGTGCAATGTACAATAGCAGAAAGCGTGGGCTGCTGTCCCGCGATGTGCGCTCGTAGTCTTGGCCAACCGCTCCAGATTGCGCCGGTGATTTCAACGGCCAACGGGCCGAAAATGGCGTACCAAGGTTTCGCACGGCTGCATGCATGCTGCGCGATGGAGTCACGCACATCTCTTACTGCGTTATGTTACGTCAATGCAGAATATTGCAATGTCGCATATGTCCGCCCGCAGTTGGAGGTGCGGCGCTTCTTGCAGCTGCTGCTGGACCCCGACACCAAGCCCGACGGGGAGCTGCACATCGTGAGTACCGCATACCGTAGATGTTAAAACTCACACTGTTTGTATACCCTTCTCTCAATGACGGCCAATTACTTTCAGCGGGTGCAAGGAACTTGAGTAGTGCTTATGTCCCTAAAAACCCAAGTTTTGTTACCGTGAGCTGGTCGCCAGGAGGACAGTCCCTAACCCGCCGGCCGCCCCCGCCCTGCTGACTCCCTTACCTCTACAGAGCGCTTACACAAAGGCCCGCAAGCTGGAGTCCATGCTGCGGCAGCTGCTGCCCCAGGAGATAGCCCTGGAGTGGAGCGGTGGGTTGCGCAGAGGCTGGTGTTGCTCTAGGTCCCGTACTGGCCTCCGCTGTCGCCTGCCCTCCTGTGCCTGGCCCCAGTACGCTCATCGTTCCAGGGCCCCTGGCCAAGCTGCCAGGTCAACTTGATCAAACGTTATGACAACCGCTGTCCCCTCCCTGGCCCCAGGCCCCCTGGCCAAGCTTCAGGCGGGCGCCTACCGCAACGTGGAGGACCTGTTCGGCCATCTGCAGGTACGGCACTGGGTGAAGCGGGTACGGCACTGGGCGCACAGGGTACGGCACTGGGCGCAAGGTACGGCAACGGCGCACATGGTACGGCACTGCGCGAACAGGGTACGGCACTGGGCGAACTGGGTACGATTGGCTTGTGTGTTCAACGGTGGGTATGGGAAGCGTGTGCGGCCCAGCTGCAGGCGCGGGGGGTGATGCTTGGGGCGCGAGTCGTGCAAGGGGAATTCGAGGAAGTGCGTGCCCGACTGAGCGAAGTACAAAAAATTGGCCCTCGGCTCCCCGTAAGAACATACCCGTGTCCCCATACGTTGCCATGTGCTGTTCACGGGGGCATGCTTGGTTTGTTCAAGGAATGCACTCTGAGCGCGCCCGACACCTGACGCATCGATGCCCGACTGCCACAGGACGCCGTGGAAAAGGCCGTTCAGCTGCACACGCAGCAGCTGCAGGTGCAGCAGCAGCAGCCACCGCACATTCCTCATCCCAGCAGCCTCCCAGGGCACCCCGCGCACCCGGGCGCATCCACCCACGGCGGCAACAGCGCCCTGGCGGCTGCACTGCACCCCTGGTCCAACGCCGGGCCGCAGGCGGTGGCCGCAGCCCTTGGCGCAACCCTGCACGGCCACGCCCAGGCAACGCAGGTTGCTGCCGTGCACGCCCTCCTGCAACAGCAGCAGCAACAGCAGTACCAGCAGCAGCAGCACGCAGGAGCGGGAGGGGAAGGGGGCATGGCGCCTGCGAACGGCTCGGGCTTCGCGGGTCCCGGGTACGCTGGTGCGCCGGGAATGGGGGCGCAGGCGCAGGGGCAGCAGGCGCAAGCGCAGTCAGAGGCTGCTGGCCGGAAGCTGCGCCAGCTGTCCGGCATGAAGGACACGTTCGTGTCGGGTGAGGAGGGCGGCTGGGCAGTGCTGTCGGGCGTGCCCTGAGCGGCATTCGAACGTTGTCCGGGTACATACGTCATAAGCAAAAGCTATGGAACGGGAGAGCACCCGCCGGTTTCGGTGCAACGGTGGGAAACCTACCTCACACGCCGTAGAGCTCGGGGAGGCGACAGGCAAGGGAGCACCCACGTGACCGCTCATGATGACCGCCAAGTTCCTTCCATATCATTGACACAAACACCCAGATCAAAGCAAGCGGAGCAAATGCAAACCCCTCGCCGTTGCACCCCTGCAGAGCTGCAGGAGGCGGTGGACAAGCTGGGCGCTTGCAGGACAACACGACGCACTGCCCCATTTAATTTACCTCAACACCGTAACAGTCCCTCTAACAAGTGACCATCCCGTTATCCCTCACCACCCCTGCAGAGCTGCAGGAGGCGGTGGACAAGCTGGTGCGGCGGCGCATGGACACCCTCAAGAAAGTGGCGGCGCACCTCGCCGCCAGCGACCCGCTCGCCAGCCTCATCGCCGACCTGCCGCCCGAGCTGTGCGGCATACCAGAGACCGTGCCCAGGCCCACGCTGCCTGCGTCCGTGCTGCACAACCGGGAGCCCTACTTTTCCGCGCAGACGTGGCGGAAGGAGCCCTTCCCTGTCAGGTGCGCGAGCCGGGAGAGTCATGGGGCATACGGGTACTGCTATGGAATATGGTAGGAGGGAGCCGGGGTACGGTATCCAAGACGCTGCGGACGTGGCGGAGGCAGCTCTTGCCCTGTGGATCAAATCTACACCCGTTTACTGCAAGGAAACCCCATTCCCCTCCGCTCCCAGGCCGTACGGTTCATCACATCGTACGCCATCCGCAGCTCCTTTGCCCAACTGTGCACCATTCACTGGTACCTTGTTCTTGTACTGCAACGAACGGCCCATCGCCCCTTGCCTCAACCCCCAGGCCCTACGAGCGCATCTCGTCGTACGCCATCCGCAGCTCCATCCCCTCCGAGTGCCAGGTGCTGGCCGCAAAGCTGCGCACGAAGCGGCCCGACGGCGCGGCGGAGCACTTCTCCATAGAGCACGGCGCGGAGCTGGGCCCAACGGAGTGGTGGGAAACCTGTGCCGTTGGGTATCCTGTGATACCTCCCGAACACACAAGCGTCGCCTTGTGTGTCTGCTGCTCGGGTTTTGGCCTAAAAGGCGCTCCCGACGCACCAAGCGCTCGGTGTGGGCAACTGCTGTGCGGGTAGTTACTTTCTGAACCCCATCGCACATATACCCCCACGCCCTGTATCCTCGCCGTAGGGCCGTTGAGGCCAATCTGACCGTGCGCGCACCACGTAACCCTGCCCTGGCTGGGTACATGTGAGCCATTGTCCTACTAGTTTACATACTAAGAAGTATCCTCCAACCCAAACCCGCGCCACACACCCCGCAGCAAGGACGTGGAGGCCAAGCTTGCGGCCGCCGTGCGCGCACGTCAGTGCCTGGTGCTGGGGCAGCACGTGATCGAGGTGGACTGCTGGGGCATGGACTGCTACACGCGGAAAAACATCTTCGACGGTGGGTGGCCCGGGGTGGCCGGCCTAAGGGATAGGGAATTATCGATCAGTGCAGTAGGGTGGCCCATAGACGAAGTGTAGGTGAGTTGGGGTGCAGGGGAACGACGCCCTCTTAAACCCTGGTCGCCGCTCCTTGCATGCCTCCACGCTCCGTTTGAGTATAGACCTTGTTCCCGTTGAACGCGTACCTAAATTGACGTGCCTGTTTGCACACATCTTATGTCCCCGCAGCGGTGCGCGAGAGCGGGGCGTACAGCCACGTGCAGCCATCGGCGGCAGCGGCAGGGGCGGGAGCAGCAGCGGGGGCACAGGGGAGCGGCACAGGGTCAGGGGCAGGGCAGGGCTCTGGCGGGGGTGCGGGGCCCAGCAGCAACGGAGGGCAAGCACACCAACATGCTCACCCAACCGACCCAGCGACGGCGCAGGGCCAAGGGATAAAGCCCGAGCCGCATGCGAACGGGGGGAAGGAGGAGCCAGAGGCGAGGCTAGGGGGAGGGCCGGTCGGGCCTGTTAAGGCGGAGAGTGGTATGGAGGCTACACCTGAGCCGTCTGGGACACGGGACAGCCGTGCGGACAGGGATTGGAGCCCCAGCGGGGATGCGGAGGAGGACGGGGATGGGGACGAGGAGGAGGAGGGTGAGGAGGCGGAGCGCCAGCCGTCCTACTATACGGGGCGGCGGCGGGGGCGGCACCGGAGGATGGCGGGGGCGGATGGCGGCGGCGGGGCAGCGGCGGCGGCGGCCAATCCGCCGGCGAACCTGCCGCCGGCGCCGCCGCCGCCGGGCCCTGCGGAGGCGGCCGCCATCAACGACTGGATCGACCGGGAGGTGCTGTGCACCGCCATCGCAATCGTGGGTGCTTGAGATTCAGACCGGGCATTTTTGCAGCACGGGCTCTGCTGTGTGGGTTAGGAATTGGTGTTCACCGGTCAGCAACACTCTTGCATGCCGTACTTTTCGAGCGCGTACTTCTATGTACGCAGTGCTCCTTAGGGCGGCGACGGCTGGAATTTGCTGCGCGTGATTGACACGGTAGTGTCGAACATCTACCAACACCAACCCTCACAGGGACGTGGTGCAGTGTTAACACACATGCCTAACACACACGCTCCGCAGGGCGGCGACGGCTGGAACCTGCTGCGCGTGATGGACAAGGTGGTGTTCGACGCCAAGGCCCGGGGGGACGCGACCTGCGTCTCAGCCGCCACGGCGGTGGTGGCAAGGCTCAAGCAGGTGTGTCGGTGGGGCATGTGAGTAGCGATGCAGTTGCGGCAGGTACTAGTAGGGGGCGAAGCAAGTGGCAGTGGGGCATGTGAGTGGGTGTGGTGTGTGGGGTATGTAGTGGGGACGCGACCTGCGTCACAGCCGTCACGGCGGCGGTGGCCCGGCTGAGGCAGGTGTGTTACCGGCGCAGGTGGATGTGCATCGGCTAGCGCGCTGCGACATGCGTCACAGCCCTTTGGGCCAGCGGTGCGGGAGGGACAAAAAAATATGACCGCTGCCCGCTCTTTGTCCCCGTCCCGCAGCTGGGCTGGAACTACTTCCGGCTGCACCCATGGTTCCCTAGGCGATTCACAGGATAAGGTTCGTCATTTGATGTAAGGAATGTTACTGTTTCCGCTCCTCCCGTCCCGCAGCTGGGCTGGAACTACTTCCGGCTGCACCCCAAGGGCCGCGGCGTCATCTGCGCGGTGCCGGGCGGCCTGCCCGCCTTCACCTTCGTGGAGGAGTACCTGGGCGAGCTGCACAGCCCCTGGCGCTGGTTCGAAATACAGGTGGGTACGGTATGCATGTGTATTACATACTCGGTATGTTTACATTACGGAAGTCGATAACTGCCTGGGCGGCCCGTGGAGGTGGTTCGAGATACAGGTGGGTGCCGGGTGAATGTATTGCTAAAATGCATGTGTATACGGTACATGTGTCCTTCTTAATCGGAAACGTCTGTTTGGCCGTGGTGTGTGTGTGTGTCCGCAACTGTGCACTGCATTCATTTCCTGCCCTCTCTCACGCAGGACACCCACCAAGAGGCGTACGCAGCAGGCAGCAATTCAAGGTTGCGCACTGGTGAACGTGCATTACCTTTTTTCCGCCCCTGCAGGACGCCATTAAGAAGCTGACGCAGCAGGAGCTACCTGACTTCTACAACATCACGCTGGAGCGGCCGCGGGACGACCCGGACGGCTTCGACGTCATGTTCGTGGAGGCGGCATTCATGGTGGGGCACCATGTGTGTTAGCGGGGAGGTGGTGCATGTGCGTTAGCACAGGTGTGTGGTGTAAAAGCGAACAGGTGACGGCTTCGACGCCATGTTCGTGGAGGCGGCCTGTATGGTGGGGCTTGTGTTTTAGTGGGGTGCACGTATGCCACGGAACAGGCATTCTGTGCGGGTTCAACGTCAGGGCGGCCTGATGGTGAGACATGTAGGGGCCGTGGTGCACGCGTCTGCATCGGGTCATGGCCCCATGTCAGCACTGCTATGTACGTCCAACTATCATCCACGGTCCAAACTGCGCTGGAAACACACGTCCCCTGTCCGTCATGTCCCAGGCCTCCTTCGCCGCACGAGCCACAGCTGTACCCGTCTCCAATCTCAATTTCATGTCCGCCACCCATTCCACGCCCCTGACTCCTACCCCCCACCCCCAGGCCTCCTTCGCCAGCCGCATGAGCCACAGCTGCACGCCCAACTGTGCCGCGGTGGTGGTGTCGGTGGGCGGCCGCCTCACCATCGCCATGTACGCCAAGAGGAAGATCGAGTACGGTGAGTGGAGGGCGGGATGTGCCCGTCATGAGATACAGCCCAGCGCAGGCGGGGTCAGCGGGAGGGTGGACAACGTGCTTGTGGGTTAGCTCTGTGTCATTGCCAAGGCTGACGTAGGGAAGACTGGAATGCAGGTGGGGCCTAGGGTTGTTAAACACCTTCCACCCCATGGCGCTTACCCCAACAATCGTGGCCAAACCGTCCCTACACCTTCCAGGCGAGGAGCTGACGTTCGCCTACAGCAGCGCTTTGTAGCATACTGCATGGGACTACCAAGATCTTCGCATTATCTTGACACGCCATGACTTGTTTGCTCCTGTAAGGCGAGGAGCTGACGTTCGCCTACAGCAGCGTGTCACTTCACGCTACCAGCCTCGGCAGGATATCCCATTTACGTTATCCGCCGCAAAACGCTCCCATGCGCTCCGTCCTTTCTAGGCGAGGAGCTGACGTTCGACTACAGCAGCGTGTCGTCTTCACCCTTGATCCCATACAGCCACGCTTAGCAGGAATGAATTACCAACGGTATCTCCGCATAACCTTCGCTCGCCCCCCTTCCAGGCGAGGAGCTGACGTTCGACTACAGCAGCGTGACGGAGAGCGAGAAGGAGTACCGCGAGGCCATCTGCCTGTGCGGCACACGGCAGTGCAGGGGGTCGTACCTGTACTACTCGGGCAGCACCGCCTTCACGCAGGTGGGCTGGTGCAGGGTGCGGGTGGGGCGTTGGGGTTGAGGGTGCGAGTGGAGCCATGGGCTTGGGTGCGAGGAGCCTTGAAGTAGTTGAAGACAGTTGGGTGGGCAGCTGGAGGCCCAGCGTATTTTGTTAGCGTTTGGGCGGTTGGACAGCGCCGCTTGTACGGAGGTGGGGTGAAGGGGCCCGTGCCACCTGCAGTGCACAACAAGTGGACTGGTGCGAGGAGGAGGGAGTGTAGGGAGTGGCGGGCGGCTCGGTGCCAGCGCTCGGGTGCCTGCGTGCGTTCGGGGCTTCCGCACCCGCCTAAGCCCAACGGCCAACCACCCCTTCCCACCTCTCACCCAGAGCATGGAGGAGCGGACGCTTCCTGCACCGCCAGGTTACCGTGTCTTGCCCTTGAACATACCCCCTCCTAACTGCTGCCGCCTCCGCTTCTCTGGCCCCCCGCCCCCAGATCATGGAGAAGCGGCACAAGTTTCCTGCACCGCCAGGCCCGCTCGAAGCACGCACTTGACTCCGTCCCTACCTCTTTTGATAAGCCATCACCAGCCATGGACTGTACTAATGTACATACTTTCGCCTGTCTCAATGTCGTCCTACCACCCGTTTCCACCTCTCCCCCAGTTTTTGGAGAACCGACACAACTTCCTGCACCGCCAGGTTACCGTGTCTTCCCCTTGAACATGCCCCCTCCTAATTGCTGCCGCTTCCGCTTCCCTAACCCACCTCTCCCCTCCCAGATCATGGAGAAGCGGCACAACTTCCTGCACCGCCAGGCGCTGCTGGTGCGCGCCAGCGTGGAGCAGCTGAGCGACGCCGACTGGGCGCGGCTCAAGGCGCACAGCCTGGGGCCCACCAGCCTGGGGGACGACACGCCCGGCAACAACAGGTGGGAGCGTGTAGCGATGCAGTTGCGGGGACGCGTGAGCATACTAGCAAGCAGGTTCTAGTAGAGGGCGAGGAAAGTGGCATGTCCGGCGATGAGAAGCAAACATCGAGGCGGCTCCGGCTGTGAGCTGGTTGATGCGCTGAGAGGACTGAACTGAAGGCGAATAACACCAGGTGTGGGAGTGGGAAGGTGCATTCCTATGGCAGCGCGGCAAGGGTTTACAGCCTGGGGCCCACTAGCCAAGGGGATGACACGCAACAGGTGGGCGCAAGGGAGAGTATGTGGAGGCGGAAGGGTTGACGGTAGTAGAATCACGATGTGTGTGAGAGTACAGGTATGGCCGTCGTGCCCGCCGCTCCCAGTTCCGCGCATGTACCTGACCACCCGGTGCCGAGCCTCTTCTGTCAGGTGCTCCGACCGGCTTCGATGGTGCTGGTTTACAAGTGACCCTGCTCTGTTCCCCACCCACCCATAACCAGGTGCCCCGACTGGCTGATCAAGTGGGTGGCCCTGGTGCTGCAGTACGTGTCACTTGGGACCTAATCTAAGTGCCAAAGTGTCTGCAATGATGTTTTTATCCGCAGGTGCCCCGACTGGCTGATCAAGTGGGCGGCACTGGTGCTGCAGTACGTGGAGCTGGAGCGCCGTGAGCTGCCCTCTGTGCTGCTGCGCCTGCCGCCCGTGCTGGGCAGGTACACGGAGCAGAGCGCAAAGATCGAGGCCGACGTGAGTCAAAGAGGGTTACCGCGAAGCGGCAATGAGGGGGGAAGGTCCGAGCTTGAAGTCTGTTAGTGGGGCCGGTGCCGCCTGGCAGGTACACGGAGCAGAGCGGCCGGATAAGGCGACGAGAGTGGGAAACGGGGAGGCGGGCCAAGGGAGGGGGCATGCAGACTGGGGTAGTATGGGTGCGCAGGACAGAGCCCAAGTGCCCGGCCAGTGGGTTATGGTTAAAAGGGGTGCATGTGCGCCGAGGCATCAAAGGTGTCGGATCGGGCCGCGGAAGAAGGCAAGGAAAGGGATGTCAGGACATGCCGTGCTTGCCCCCTGCGGTACACCGTCGCTTTACTAGTGCTTGATTTCCACCCCTGCAAGTCATCACCTCTGCAGGCTACCGGCCGAAGGGACAATGGCGACGCACAACAGAGTTTGTATTTATTCATTTATTCATCTATTCATGTTTTTAATTGTTTGAATAGATTTTTTGCGCGCTGCTTGCCCCCTGCAGGCCATCGCCCAGAACCGCGTGCAGCAGATTGTGATCACGCTGGACAAGGTCAAGCACTTCCTGAGGCAGCCGGGGCAGCTGCAGGTACGGCGAGCGGGGTTAGGCGGTAGGAAGGCAGACAGTGTCTGTAGATCGACTTGGTTGATGATGAGGCGTAAACACGTTCAAACCCAGCGGCGAGGTGGGGGGCAGGGTACGGGTGGCATGGGGCGAGGGGGCGCAGGGCGGAGGGTTAGGGCAGCTCCCCGCGGACGCCTGCCGTCGTGCTGATTCGGGGAGTGAGGGCACGGTGTAGCGTGCGGAATGAGGCGCCCAGGAGAAGGGATTGTGGAAGCCGTCAGTGTGGCCGTTATCAAGTGCTCTCACACGCTCGCACCCGACCTTTTTTGGCCGTCGCCTGAAACCCCGTGCACGCTGCCCATCGTTTTCGTCGTGCACCAACCGCCAACCTCCACCCCTCCCCCCTGCAGACTCCCCTCGTGCGCATGCTGCGGCCCTAGCATCCTTTGCCGTGCCTTACGATCACCCACCGGGGCACCCGGCCTTGCGTCGTACCTCCCGGCAAACCACCTTTCCCCTCCCTGCCCCCTACAGACTCCCCCCATGCGCATGCTGACGGACGAGGAGGTGGCGACCCACCTGTGGAACGGGGCCACCAGCGTGGCGCGCCGGGCGGTGCGGGTGAGTGGGGGACAGGTGTGGGGGGAGGCGCTCAGCGGCACTGGAGAGGCAACAAGCGCCGGTGACGGAGGGCCAGTAGCGAGGGGGGTCGCATGTGCGTTCCGCGCAGGGCGGTGCGGGTGACGGGGCTGTAGCCGCAGGGCGGTGCGGCTTGGCATAGTGGGGCAAGGCACTCAGGCGGCTGCATGGGGGCAACGATGGGGGCAATATAAGTTCTGCGGCTGGGACGTGTGGGAGGCTGCGAGCTGTGCAAGCGGTGTCGAGACCACCAGGTGCAACGCGCCGCCTCTGCCGTCGTGTACAGCATCTGACTGCTGCATGCCCAAGCCTGAACCCGCACACTCAACGCACTACGTTCGCGCTGCCCTCACGCTCGCTCACCCCTTCCCTCCAGGCCGCCGCGACCGTCATGTGCAACTTCGGGTTGCTGCAGTCCCTGCACTCCCAGTGGCAGACCCCCGGCGGCGCCCGCACGCCCGCCGCCGCCACCCCAGACGACAGCGACACGGAGGGCGAGGCGGGCGGCGGCGGCGGCGGCGGCGGACCCGCGGGTCGGCGTGGCGGCGGCGGCGACGAGGAGGGTGCAGCGCTGTGCGAGAGGCTGCTGCGGTGGGCCGGCCAGCCGCACGTGGAGCGTGAGGCGCCGCTCTTGTGCCGCCTGGTGCAGCTGGTGGCGCAGCAGGTGCTTGGTGGTGCTAAGGGGGTGTGCATTAGGGTGTGGTCGGGAAAGGATGCGGGTTAGGGTGCCACCTGTGCCGGCTGGTACTGCTGGTGGCGCCGCAGGTGCACGTGTGGGTGTGTATTAAGAGGGTGTGTGACAGGGGACGGTGATTCAGGTGAGGGCTACCGCTTGCGCCGCCTGGTGCTCATGGCGATGCAGCAGTCGTGAGTTACGATTAGACGGATGGGCGGAAGGGCAGCAGGCTGCATAAGCACCTACCTAGTAGCCGATCCCCATTTTCCTCACCCAATTATGCCATAACGTCGACCTCGTCGGCCTGCAGACTTCGTCTGTCTTCATGTCTCTCTCTACGCCCAGATCGCCCCTTTTCCCACCCTAGGCCTGCAACGCGGAGGAGGCGCACTCGCTGCTGCTGACGCTTGAGGTGCCTTGGCACCCCCAACAACACCTAGAACTAAAACGATATCGACGCGTCTATGCTATGCAAGCTCTTTCCCACGTCCAGGCTTAGCATATCCATCGTATTTTGGAAGGTTGTCCGGAAGTATCACGTAGCTTATCTGTGCAGGCCCGCAACGTGGAGGAGGCACGTTCGCTGCTGCTGTCGCTGGAGTCGCTGCTGCGTGAGGTGGACTGCGGCGGCGAGGACACCAAGCAGCGGGGCCACCACACCGCGGCGGCGGACGTGCTGCACATGTACGCCGCCACGCGCGTGTGGTTCACGGCGGAGAGGAGCTACAAGGGTGAGTTGAGCACAGTGTGTAGGCATTGTGCTGCTTGACGGCGCGTTTGTACCTGGATTAAGGTGCGAACATTGGCGGCGCGTGTTGAATGAGAGCAGAGTTCGCTGGCCGCATGCTGCTGAAGTGCGTGCGTCAATCGCGCGCGGCCTGGCCTGCAACACATTTAACTGTCCATCGTGACGGCGCGGCGACAACGCTTTCTCCCTCCCGCCGGCAGGCTTCGCCTCTCCGCCCGTGGAGCTGCACGACGAGATGGTCAAGCTGCACCGCATACGGACGGGGGAGGGCGGCAGGGGCGGCAGGGGCGGCGGCGGGGGGGCGGCCGGCGGGGGCCGCGGCGGCGGCCGCGGCCGGGGCGGCCGCGGGAGAGGCCGCGGCCGCTGGGGCGGCAGGGGCGCCGGCGCTGCCACCGCCGCGGCAGCGGCCCTGCCAGCGGCAGCGCCGGTGGACTCGGACGCGGCGGAGGGGCCAAGCGGCAGCGAAGCTGCCGCGCTGCCGCCGGCGGCGGCGGCTGATGGCGAGGCGGGGACGTCGGCGGAGCCGGCGACGGAGGTGGTGCTGGGGGCGGCAGACACGCCGCGGGCCGCCGCCGGAAGCGCATCGGCTGCCTCGGCTGCCGCGGAGCTCCCTGTTCCGGTGGCTGCGATCATCAAGCCGGCCAAGGTGTCCAAGCTGGTGGACCCCTCGCTGCTGTCCAAGCGCTACGGCCCCTGGTTCATGTGGGGCCAGCTGAGCGGCTGGTACAAGCAGACGGTGTACGACCCCACCGCCTCGCTCAGCGCGGAGCGGCGGGGCACGCTGTCGCTGCCGGACATCGACTCGTGCTACCCCAGTGGCGCAGCGGGGGGGTCCAAGCCACGATACACGCCGCAGGTGTGTGTTACTTGTTATGTGTGGTGTGCAATCGGGGTAGCAGAGTACCGTATTCTCTTAGCGCGGTATTCTCTGAACAGGTGTGCACAAGGGGAGCGCACACCGGTACCCATAGAATGCGAAGCGCAAGCGTTTGCTCCTGCAGAAGGGTTGCACCTGCGTGCATCCGTTGGAAGGCGCTATGAGCTCTATGCGTCTGACCTCTTATCCGCCCACTTCCTTGTTTGGCCCCACCACGCATGCCTGTTCCACTCCCTTCCCCAGCACCGCACCTCCATCCTTCGGCACATCGAGACGTGCCCCGACGCCATGTGGAAGACTAGCCTGCCGTTCAACTTCAAGAACGACCAGAAGATATACGGCAGCCCCATGATGGACCAGGTGGGGGTAAAATACTACCCTTATACCCGGTAATCAATCTGCTGAATTCAACTAATCTGTTGTAGTATCCGGCAGCCCCATGATGGACAGGTGGGAGTAAAATACAACCGTTACTAATATTTTGTTTATTTACATATGAAGTTAACTAATATGTTGAACATACGACAGTCCCATGATGGACCAGGTGCGGGGACGGCGGGCAGTGCTGCTACCCTTTGGATCTTGCATTTCGTATCACGACCTCCAAAGGTTCGGTCGGAGGGCCTGGTAACAAGTGAAAAAGGTTTATTTGGGACCGGTTACAAGGTGGGGTGTGTAGGGCAGGAAGGAGGTGTGCGGCATCTTGCTGAGTCGAGCAGTTGGGGTAGCATGTCATTGTCATGTCACCCGACTTCATCCCTTCCCCTTACTGCCCCACCTGGGACTCTCGCCGGGCGTGCCCGACAGCATGCTGCCCCATTTCCCCATGAAGGTGTACCGTACCTCGCTACCCACCCACACGCCCAGCAAGTCCTGACCTCTTACCACCCCACCATGGGATCCTCCCCAGGCGTCCTGTAATGTGCACGGTACCTGCCCTTGTCCCCTCCGCCCCATGCAGGTGTACCTGCAGGCCACCGGCAAGTCCGACCAGGACCCCCTCCCTGCCGTCATCGCCCACCTCAAGGCAGCGCGCACCCCGCACGAGGCGGCGGGGGGCAAGAAGGGCAAGGGAGGGGCCAAGGGGCGGTGAAGGGAGGCGGAAGGGCAGCGGGTTTGGAGGGCAACGGAGGAGCAAAGGGCCGGTGGAGAGCCGGCGAGGGCCAAGAACGGTTGAGGAGGGACCGTGGCGCGGTGAAGGGAGGCGGGCGAGCGGGGGACAAGGAGGGCAAGGGGGGAGGCAGGGGGAAAGCCGTGCGGAAAGGGGGCGGGCGGGGACGGCGTGCGTACGGGCAACGGGAAACTGGGTGGTGCTGAGGCTGTGGGCCGGGTCTGTGCGGGCTGGAGGTTTCGACAGGCGATGCATGATTGGGCATAGGGCATGCGGATGATGGGAGGAGCAGAGGGCACAGGGTTTGTCACAAGCAACAGGTCAATTGGTGTGACCGTACAGGGCTGCGTGTCACGCGCCGTGCTGGGCCGCACCCTGCGTCGTAGCCCACACCGTATAGGCTGCTTTTTCAAGGATTGCCGATGGCTGCATGGCGACTTCTGGTGTTTGACCCTGGCGGACAGTTGTGCCTGAATGTGTGTCCAGGACCCCGATGGGATGTGGAGACGGAGGCAGGAGCGTCACTCAGTGCTTCACGGGTGCACGTTGCATCCGAGCGGACCATTGTTGCAGTGGGCGATTCTTTGACAGGGCTAGCATGATCAAGTTGATGACGAGTGCGGCTGCGTTGCTACAACGCGGATGAAGACACTGATAGCGGCGTGCGGATAGCACGTGTCAGCATGACACCCTTGCAGCCTCGAGGCAAGGATGCAAGACGGTACAGCGTGTGTATCCACTTCTTGAGGCGCTCGCCTTTATGGATACGATATTAAATGAACAAGGTGTTGCACTGGGACGCATCGCTCTTACAGCTTTTGCCCGAACTTGATTGCCGCTCTTCGCTAGCGAACTAGGGTTCCAGGAGCGAGGCAAGCAGCGGGGTTAGCGCCATCGGGGACGCCGTGACGTGGTAAGTCTTATTGGGCGCATCTCTAAGCCGGGTGCATCGCAAAGCCGGGAACAGACCTGACGTTCGCATCGTCGTGTCGCATCTTGCAGCATATCGCGCTTGCTAACCAGCATTGAGACCATGACGGCCCTAATTCCTTACATGTTGCTCATTATGAAGAATCCTGGCCGTCAACTCGCATTCAACGGCCCGCTCCCGCCCTTGTCGCAGACAATCGCAACCGAGCTGTAGCGTAGGGCACGTTGCCGCTGGCCGCTGAGCCAACCATGTCTACTTCACCGATGTGGCAGCGCCGCAGCAGCCTTATCATCGGCAGCAACTCAAGCGGCGAAGCCAACAGCACCAGCACCATCCCAGACCGGCAGCTGCCGACAGCAGTGCAGCTTCACATCCTTTCCCTGCTGCCCCAAAACAACCGCGCCCTCAGTGGCCGCCTGGCATGCAGGGATGCGCACAACGGCCTCACCGGGCCCCAGCATTGCACCGCCTCCCTGTCCCAGCCGCTACCGCCTCACGCCGTGCCATGGGCCCTTGAGGCAGGGCAGCAGCACGTGCGGCAGCTGCCCTTTAGACACAAGCTGCGGCTGCTCAGCGTCGCCGCTACCAGCGGCAGCGAGGTCAACCTTGAGATAGCGTGGGCCCTTCTGCAGCCGAGCATCTTTCTCGAGATGCTTAAGGGCAGTAAGCCCATGCCCCGCGGATGGTACGGCGAGCCTCAGCCGGGGCTGGCAGCGATCGAGGCGGGCCACCCGCAGCTGCTGGGCTGGCTGCTGCGCCACTGCCCGGCGCTCATCCAGCCGGCCCGCGTTCTCCAGGCAGCTGCGCGGCTTTGCGAGCTGGCCGAGCTGCAGGCTGTGTGGGCAGCGCTAACGGATGGGCTTGGTGGCGGCGGCAAGGAGGGCGGCAACGAAGGCAGCAGCACAAGCGGCAGTTCAAGCGGCAGTTCAAGCGGCAGTTCAAGCGGCGGCGAGAGCAGCCGCAGTGGCAGCGGTGTTGAAAGCGGCCGCAGGCCGGTCCTGGACCAGCACGTGCTGGACGCGGCTGCAGGGTCTGGCGTCCCGGATGCTATTGCAAAAATGGAGTGGCTGCTGGCGTCTGCGGACCAAGGCTGCTGCCGCCTGCAGGACAGCACCGCAGCCGCCGCCGCCCGCCCGGGGGACGAGGACCGGATGTTGTGGCTGAAGGAGCAGGGCTGCCCCATGGGCGCGGAGGGCGTGCTGCTGTCTGCGTTGGAGCACGCCGACCTGACCGTGGCGCAGTGGCTAGTAGACGAGGCGGGGTGCGAGCTGCCTGCGCGAGCTACCCACGGCAGCTGCGAAGACTGGGATTTGCACTATGACGCATCTACCCGGAGTGCAGTCGACGTGCTGGCAAAGCTGCAGTGGCTCCAGGACCGTGGCGCCCCGCCGCTAGACTCGGACGACGCACTCCTGCCGTTCGTAGCAACCGCAGCTGTCGAGGCTGGCCGAGAGCAGGTGCTGCGTTTCCTCCTGGCTGCCTACGGCCCAGCAAGGGTGTTCGGCCCACTGTTTAACGCCCAAGCCGCCCTTGCGAAGTCCAGGAGCATCCCGGTGGCGAAGTGCTTGCGGGAGGCCGGGTGCCTGTTCACCCATGCCTCCTACTGCATTGCCAGCAGCACTGGCGACGTCGCGATGATCCGGTGGCTGGCCGAAGAGGCAGGGGTATCCGCTGGCCCCGTGCATTCTTGCGAGGTGCTCATGCTGTGGCCCCGCTGCGCACCCCAACACAGCAGGAACCTGCTGGAGGCGGTGCCGCTGCTGGTGGGCGCGGGAAGCACTGAGTGGAACGCAAAGGACGTCTTTCAAGCAGCAATACGGGGCGACCTGGCCCTGGTGCAGTACCTGGTGCAGAAAAATCCGCCTTGGGAGCACGAGCGGCCCTGGGGCATGCTTGGAACGGCGGCCGGGTCCGGCTGCGAGGCGCTTCTGGAGTGGCTGGTGGCTCGCGCAGGGTGCCTTGACGGCGTGCTTGGCGTGGATTCTCCCTACTCCTACGCAGCAGCCCAAGGCGACAAGGGGACGCTGGTCGCGCTGCGGCGGCTGGGCGTGCCGTGGGGAATGCGGAACTTGGTGAGCGACGCGGCGCAGAGGGGCGCTCCCCTGCCGGCGCTGCGTTGGCTGGTGGAGCAGGGCGCGCTGGTGACCGAGAAGCCTGAGATGGCGGAGTTGATACTGCAAGACCTGAAGAGAGCCACGCAGAGCGAGGGTTCGGTGTGAGGGGTTCGTGTGTGGGAACGGTGTTCGTGGACGCGGGAGCAACACTGGTCTGACGGGAAGCTACCGGTAGCAGCGGGGGATGCGGTAATGAGTAACATCTGCAGGGGACTGAGCAAGAAGTGGGGCATGGGGCTTGCTGTGACGGGATCTAGCAGCAAGGAATGAGGAGCATGCGGAGTAAGAGGGCAGTAGCGGATGAACAACGGGTGGGGCGCGGGGCATGGGGCGTGGCGGTGCATGCGTTTGGGGCAGTGGGTGTGTGGCAAGCAGCAGAAACGACCTACCGGTACCGGGGAGTGCTGTAACGCTACTGTGCGGATGTGGCATACCGGTATGTGGGTGCATGTGGGATGCGTGGGTTGCACGGTTGCTTGGTGCGTCAGCAGATGGGCCGCAGCGGCGTGTGGGGCCCACCAGGGGTGTGGCTGAAGATGGGTGTGACGCACAGTTGGCTCACGGCCTCTCGTGGGCTCGAGACGGAAGAAGAGACTGTGTTGCTGTGGTTGCATTCGGGTTCCAGATCGTATCTCGGATCTGCAGGGCGTGCAAACTGCCTGCCTTGATCGCCCTCCTGGTGAGCTGTCGGTGCGCGGATGCAAAGTGATACCGTACGGAGAAGTGACAGCGACACGCCGTGCAGGGCGCGACGAACCAGTTGTCAATTTACGCTGCCAGTTGTCCATTTACGCTGCTTCACTCAAGGAAACTCAGCTGGTTGTGGAGCGTGTTGAGGGTTGGCCTCTTGGGACTGCTACATCAGCGTAGGGCGGGGTACGGTATGCAGGCCTAACTGCGACGCTTCGGCAGACTGCGAGGAGCCAGCACACAGCCAGAGAAAGACATGGATAGGGACAGAAGGATCGGGAGTCGGATAGGTGGATAAGTAACGTAACAGACCAAATCTCCTCTCACGGCTAGCGTGCAACCTGGTGCAACCAGGCGGGGGAGGGGCACCGGGCCAGCCAGGGATGCTCCTCTGGGGCCAGCGGGTTGGAAGGGGCGCTCGGGACCAGTGGAGCACCCTTGCTAGGGCGCAGGGGAGGCTCCCCTGCCTGTCAAGCACCTGCAAGCACTCATCCTGCGCCTACAACATTGGAGGCAGTACTTTGCTCCAGATGCATATGCCGGTCTCAGTTGCTTTGCAGGATTGCAGCTTGCCTCTTGCCTCCCATGCCCGGACTCCACCTGCCCTCCCCTGTCTCGCCACTGGTGCGCCCCTCCAGACCCAACGCTTCCTGCCCAAGCTGTACCTCTTGACCATGGACGGGCGCCAAGGCGTTCGCAGTACCGTGGCTATGACTCGGCAGCTGCCCTCTGCATTGCAGCTGCACATCCTATCGCTACTTCCCCCCAACGAGCGCGCTCTCAGCGGCCGCCTGGTGTCCCTAGACGCAGCTGAGGGGCTCAGTAGCCCGCAGCACTGCACCGCCTCCCTTTCCCAGCCGCTGCCGCCCCACGCCGTGCCCTGGGCCGTGGAGGCAGGGCAGCAGCACGTGCGGCAGCTGCCGTTTTGGCACAGGATGCGTCTCATCGGCGTCGCGTCTGCCAGCGGCGGCGAGGTCAACCTAGAGGTGGTGTGGGAGCTCTTGCAGCCGAGCGTGTTTCCTAAGCTTCTGCAAAGGTCACGCACACTTTCTGCTTTTCGAGCGGTGGCGTCGTAGCTGCCCCGGCCAGGTAGCGGCCCAAGCCGGCCACCTGCACCTGCTGCCCTGGCTGGCGCGCCGCCGCTGCCTGGGGCTGCTGCACTGGGGCGGTGTCTTAACAGCCGCTGCGCAGCACTGCGACCTGGCAGGGCTGCAGGCGGCGGGGGCAATGCCCCGCGACGCATTTGCAAGCAGCCTCCCTCGGCGGGGCCTGGACCATGAGGTGTTGGATGCAGCTGCCGAGTCGGCCACCCCAGACGACGCCGTGGCTAAGATGAAGTGGCTGCTTACCCCCAGCAGTGGTTGCAGCTGCAGCCTGACGGAGAGCACCGCTGTGGCCGCTGCCCGCTCGGGGGACCTGGACCGACTGCGGTGGCTGCAGGAGCGGGGCTGCCCCATGGGCGGGGAAAGAGTGCTGCGGTGCGCCCTGAGGCACGCAGGCCTGGCCATGGTGGAGTGGCTGGTGGACGAGGCGGGGTGCCGCCTCCCTGGCTCGGGGGCCCGAGTCAACGACTGGATTACTCCGCACGTTGATGTGGGGGAAAGCGCAGTGGACGGGGTGGCCAAGGTCCGGTGGCTGCAGGGGCAGGGTGCCCCACCGCTGGACACACACCGTGCGCTGCTCCGTGCCACAGCACGCAAGAGCATCAGGAAGGGGCGGGTGCAGCTGGTGCGCTACCTGGTGTCCAGTGTGGGGCTGGAAACGCTGCTTGGCGACCGCAACGCCGCCGAACGCAAACGAAGTCTTCAAACTTGGGAGTGTCGCTGTGGCGGAGTGCTTGCGTGAAGCCGGCTGCCAGTTTGAGCACACAGCCTACGAGGCAGCTGCGTCCAAGGGCAACCTAGCTATGATACGGTGGCTGGCAACCGAGGTCGTGGGCGGTGTAGGTGACATGGCCGCTGTGGTTCACGTAGCAATTCTAGGCGGTGTGTTAGAGGACTACGCTGCGGCGTGGCTACGCGGCTTGGCAGCTGCCGCACAGCAGGAGCTAGCGGCGCTCAATCGCAGCCGGTGACGTTGAAGTCGGCCGGGGACAGCGGCAGTGATAGCGACAGCAGCAGGAGCTAGCGGCGCTCAATCGCAGCCGGTGACGTTGAAGTCGGCCGGGGACAGCGGCAGTGATAGCGACAGCAGCAGGAGCTAGCGGCGCTCAATCGCAGCCGGTGACGTTGAAGTCGGCCGGGGACAGCGGCAGTGATAGCGACAGCAGCAGGAGCTAGCGGCGCTCAATCGCAGCCGGTGACGTTGAAGTCGGCCGGGGACGAAGACGTTTTTGGGGATCAAGACACGTGTCAGTACCAGCGTGTGTACC
>VFQN01002453.1_pt1 | contig 28552 bp, 45 predicted proteins | sample 3512371 | NCBI WGS metagenome assembly VFQN01 (sample SAMN10412370, study PRJNA504923) | tailings metagenome | isolation source: Replicate 2 from Balatoc abandoned mine | place: Philippines: Itogon, Benguet | collected 2017-08-28
GCGTTGGGTTTTATCAGAACTGATAAAATGCCTTGGCGGAAGAAACCAGCCCTGGTCCCTTCCCACCCGACGCACCTGTTCCATGTCGTGCCCCTGTCCCACCATCCGCTCCACCAGCACCCGCTGCCCGACGTTGCATAGCCACGCAGGCCCCGGCGTAGGGACACGCCCCGCGGGCCACTGCGCCAGCTCCAGGCTGCTGGCCTCGCATGCGGGCATGCCCTGATAAGCAGACGGCCAGTCAATTCCCGTTACCAAGGCTGACACCGGTCCCTCCACGTATTCACCCATGCCGCCCGCCACTCCGGCAACCTGCCACTTCCCATGCTGCTCCTCCGCACAACCCCCGTCCACCGTCATGCCATCTGCCGCTGCTGCCGCCGCTTCGCCGCGCCCCTCGTCCTTCCCCACACGTCCAGCATGCATTGCACGATCCCCAGCAGGCCCGTTGCGACCGCTCCGCACGCCAGCTTCAAAGAGTCAACGGGCGGCCGTCGCTGACGCAGCTCCTTCATAGATAGCCTGAGTGTCCCCGCTTGACTCTTCTATATTGTGGGTCCTACGTACAGCTCCTCACGCCCACGCCCACGTGGCCGCCACGATGAGCCTACAACCCCTCAGCAGGCTACGGGTTAGGGTACTACAGCTGGTCCACCCACGACCGTGCTGATTCGGACACCTGGCCGATGCCCACAAGGTGTCCGACATGGTACACATAGACGGTTCGCAGATGCTCAGTATTCTGCCAACGCCAGCTGCCGTACAAGCTGCCAAAAAAAAGACAACATGCGTAGCAGGTCTTAACTGCACCAAGCGCCAGCAACTAAGTCTGCAGGCGCCAGCCCCCTGTCCCAAAACAAACGTAACGCATTACGGCTTTTGTGCTGACCACCGCGACCTCTAGCAGCCACCTCATGTGCACTGCTTGCATGCTACTCACATGGCCCAACGCGACGGCTCACAACGCGAACCCCCTTTCCCAATTAGTCAGTCGCTTGCATACCCTGCACCTTCCCCGCTGCCTGCCCCCGCGCCCCCTCTTGCGCCTTCGCCTGCTGCCACATGCTGTTGATCCAAAGCGATCGCTCGCTCCACCTATGTCGCCACGCGGACCTAAACTCCTTGTCGAGCCACTCCACCTCGTTCCAGTCCACCTGAACCCTATTGTCCAGGAGCCACCGCAGCACCTCCATGCGGTATTCCTCATCGATGGCCATGTTCAGAAAGTGGTTACTGCCTGTCATGGGGTAGCCCACGCGCTTGAGGCAGCGCAGCATGGCCAGGTCGCCGTGCTTGGCGGCCGCACGGTAGGGACAACCCTCCCCACCCGTCCACCAAAGCTCCTGGAGAGGTAGGGGGCAAGCGCGAGACATCTAAACAAGGGCGTGCGGCCTGTAATGCGATATGGGCGGGTGCACTTGCGACACGCTAGGTATAACACACACGCGGAGCTACGGTGTGACAGCATTGATAGAGCTGGACGACAGGTACCGCCATGCCGTGACACTGAGCCCTTGCTCCGGGACAGGATGCATCCCCATCAATTGAAAGCGCTTTCCTGCACCCTGGACGAAGCAAGCATCCGTAAGCTTTCAGGCGGCGTCAATCCGACGCGCGTGCAGAGTTCTACCCTGTGCACGAATTTCACTTCATGGTGAGCTGCTGGCTGTAACAGGCCATCCAGGGGCGGGGGTCCAACTTACCGGTTCCATAGTGTACCCCTGCTCCGCCATCCACTCCACCATCAACTCGTTGCCAGACGAGGCAGCATAGCCCACCTGGCCGACAAACCAGTCAGCACTTCGCTTGCGCAGCCACTGGACCAGCTCCAGGCTACCGCACTGGCACGCCTGGTACGCCAGAGCCTCGTAGTCCTCCCTGTTGTCATCTGTGAGTTCGATCATGTCTCTCCTCTCCAGCTCATCACCCACGCCGCCTGGTGTGTCCGCATCCGGAGCTGCATCAGCTGCCTCAGCGCCGCCTTCCGCCCAGGCAGCCTCTCTTTTCTCATCCTCCTCCTGCAATAACTGAACCGCCCACTGCGCCACGTCCACCCGCCCCGTGCCGCCCGCCGCCCACGCAAGCGAGTACAAGTACACGGGCAGCCCCCGGCTGTGCAGCTCCTTCGCCAGGTCCAGGTGCCCGTTCTCCACAGCCAAGACGATGAGCTGCTCGTAAGGGTCGTCGCTCATAGGGCCCTCCGCGACTGCTCCGCGCTTTAGCGACAAGCTGTGCACCAGCTCCGCCCGGCCCGCCTCCACCGCAGCCCTCAGCAGCTGCCTGCACTCCCGCAGCACACACCCGTGCCCCGCCAGCCACTCCAGCCGCTGCGCTGCATCCGGCAGTGTAGTGAAGTGCTGAGCAGTGCCCCGGTCAAGTGTATGAATGGGGTCGCACAGACGCCCGCGCAGCATTGACAGGACCTTATCCTGCCAGTCGGGGGTGGGGCTGGAGGCAGCTGCCGCCAGGATGGCGGCCTCCTGGCTTTTAAAGGCTGAGGACTGCTCGCATTCGTGCATCATTTCTTCCAGCGCAGCCAAAGAACAGCCGAAGGCGACAGCTGGCAGCTCCTTTGGTGTGGCGCGGGCGCTGCCTTTGAGGCGCTGCATGAGGTCCACATGCCCCGCGTAAGCTGCGTTGGCCCAACACTCGTCCTGCAGGTCGTCCGGCATCCCAGCCTCCGCAATCTTGTTGCTGTGAAGGTCGCCGAGTCCCATGTGCACCCAAGCCGGCAGGACGCCCTGTCCAGCCCGTGCTGCGAGCCGCATGGTGTACTGATGCAGCTGGAAGCCGGCGCGGCGCAGCTTCTCGCACAGCTGCATGTGGCCACCTTCGGCCGCAACCGCCAGCACCCACGCCCCGTTGTCCTTGAGGGGAATCTCCTGCCCCAACAGCCAGTCGCACACGGCCTCCTGGCCTGCGCGAGCTGCTGCTCGGAACACCTCCTCGTTGACCAGACAGCCCGTGGAGTGGGACAGCTGCTGCAGTGCGTCGACATCCCCGCCCCGAGCAGCATCGGAGAGCAGCTGCACGCGTTGCTTGTAGGTCAGGCCGCGGCAGGAGCCCAGCTGGCCCCAGCGCCACAGGAGAGCGTGTGATGGCACAGGCGACCTCTTTGTACCAATCTGGATGCTGAGAAGCTCCTCGGAGCGGACCTCCACCGCGAACGCTTTGCAGACCGGGCGGAGGTTACAAGTAGCCTCGCACAGCGGCAAGAAGCTTGCAATGCGACCTATTATGCCATCTGGTAAGCTCAACAGGATACTGTGGCCCTGATGTAGGTGTCTGCCGTCGCTCATCCCTAGCTGTCGGTGAGGTTGAAAAGTTGCAAGGTTACTGGCAAATTGCGACAAGGGCGCTATTTCGTGTGGTTAACACTCAAGAGTACTTGTGCAGTTATGGTACGTACTGTCGAGCAACCTGAATCAAAGGTGGGCTTCGGAGCTCCCGAAGTCACGGGCTGCGGCCATGCTGTGCCAAGCGCAGCTGATGCACCACAGGGTTGCGCTGCGCATGGTTCCTTACAAAAGTGGGACGCCGTGCGGCACCGCACCTGCCACTTGCGCTGCCACGCAGCTGCACCGGGCTGCACGCCGCGCCAGAGACAAAACCAACAGACAGACACCTCCAGTGTCCCAGGGATTTTTGCTTGTTTAACTCACCTGGCAGTGCCCGATGAATACTGTGGCAGTAGGGACAACGAGACCGTGCAAACGTAGCTAGGTGGGTGGGGGGTGGCTCCAGTTTCAGCGTGACACGGCCTTAAGGAGGTGTGGTAGCAAGTGAGCCGGATAAGGGTACCGGTGCCTAGTCAGAAGTTGTACAATGGACCATACCGGTAGCGGACGCCCAGTGAACACCGCCTATACATCCTTTGGACTGGCTGGTGCAGTACAGAGGTCTAACTCGCAAGGCTACACATATTGCGCTGACGTCCGGCTGTGTGCAGTGGAAGCCTTACCCCCAGCGGCACCAGTGGGTGGCTTGGTCCTTAGTGGTCGTGTGGCGGCAGGTGGCGTGTGGCGGCAGCCTCCAGCGCAAGCCCCTTACCGTGTAATTACAACTACTTCAGGGTCTTATACGAAGTTGGAACAATGTTACGTCGTTGTCATCCTCAGCCGCCCTCTGCCTTTGGCCGCCTGCATCACCTGCACCGCTGCCCAACTCAACACGAGCGAACATTCTGGTGCCGGTGATAACGGCACCGGAACGACTCACGCAAACACCAGGCCCTCATTAACCCATATTCTCCCTCCAAACACCTTCCCTGCCTACAGTCCAGGGCGCCTGTAGTCCAGCTCCTGCCGAAAAGGCACAAACTGGTAGCGTGCTGGCTACGCACGGCAACGTGTAGCATGCCGCGTCTGTCCCAACGCAAGTGCTCCCGACCGGAAACCATGCACTTTCAGCCTGCGATAGCGCTGCCGCCACGCAACCCCCAGCTCCTCTTTTTCCTCCGGCTTTGCCTTTGCGCCATCCACAGTACGGTGCGAAACCACACTGCCTCCGTTTACCCCACCGCTCCCTCACCATCTGCCCCCCTACTTCCGCGACTGGCGCCACATGGTGTGGATCCACAGCGTGCGTTGGCCCCACTTGTGCCTCCACGCAGGCCTCGCCTCCCTGTCCTCCTCCTCCACCTGCTCCCAGTCCACGGGGAACCCCTGCTCCACCATCCACCGCAGCACGCCAACGCGGCAGCGGTCTTCCGTGGCAGCCGATGTGAAGACGCACGCGTCCAGGGGATAGCCCAGCCACTTGAGGCACCGCAGCATGGCCAGGTCTCCGTGCATGGCGGCCGCACGGTAGGCCGACCAGTCGTCTAGCTCCCTGGCCTCCTGCGTGGGGTGTGGATTGACACACACAGAGCAGTGCAATGCAAGGTTACCGTACTCTACGAGGTTACTGCGCAAGGTGACTGGCTCGCCATCGCTACTTGGCTCATGGTTATTGGCAGGTTGTTTCCAGCGTGCCAGCTTCGCAGGCTGTGCATCGACATGTCGCGAGTGCCTTGTGCTCGGTAGCACGAATGGGACAGCGCGGGAGCGGTGCCCCCGGTGGTTGGGCAGCATCGGCAGGAATCCATGTTTTACGCGCCCACGCTACTAACTAGTGCGGCCTTCTAAAGGCCAGCTGGAAGAGCAAGGGATACCGTTGCGGTAATCAAGTGCATGGGTAGACCCATGGCTACAGTACACCGTGAACCTAGCTGCCTGCCAACGGTGCGCCATGCCCCAGGGCAGGAGACAGGTGCTCCCTCATCCCCCTTCGCCCACCACCTGCCACGCAGCGCACCCCCTCACTGCCCCTTAAACGCACCTGTTCCATGCCAAAGCCCCCTGCTGCGCCATCCACTTGACCAGCGACACGTTCCCCGAGTGTGCCGCCCAGCTCATCTGGCCGGGGCCCCACGGCACGCCCTGCCCCCGCAGCCACTGCACCAGCTCCAGGCTGCCCGACCCACACGCCCGGTCCAACAGCTCCTGCGCATGCTTTCATCTGGCCACAATCAGCTCCTGCTCCTGCCCCTGCTCGTGCCCCAGACTCTCCCCTGTGCCAGCACCAGCTCCAGCTCCCCACGCCTTAGCAGCCCCATCTCCCGGCGCCTCCTCATGCTGTTCTTGCCTCTGATTCGTTGGCTGCTGCTGCTGCTGCTGCTCCTTTGGCACCCTCAGCACCCACTGCGCCACGTCCACCCGGCCCGTGGCACCCGCCGCCTTGCATATCTCGCCCAACGCCACGGGCAGCTCCCTATCGTGCAGCTCCCTCGCAACGCCCAGGTGCCCTTTCTCCACAGCCAGGGTCACAAGCGCCTTGGCATACGCCTCACGCTCGGGCCCACGCACGGCCGGGCCCCCGAGCTCCGGCCGCATCATGCTCACAAGCTCCGCGTTGCCCGCCCCCACCGCTGCCTTTAGCAGCTCCTGGCAGCCCACAAGCCCGAACTCCTGCCCCGCAAGCCACACCAGCCGCTGCTCGGCATCCGGCAACATCGCAAGGTCTCTGGCCGCGCAGGGGCCCAGGGCGTGGATGGGGGAGTGGCCTTGGTCCCGCAGGAGCCACGTGACCTTGACCTGCCAGTCGGGGGTGGGGCTGGAGACTGCCCCTGCCATGATCTCTGCGAGCTGGCTGTCGGTCAGTGGCGCCCAGCGCCGCATGCACTCCCACAGCATGCGCTGCAGTACGGCCAGGGGGCAGCCAAAGGCAACAGCCGGCAGCTCGTTTGGTGTAGTCCGGGCGCTGCCTTTAAGGTGCTGCATGAGGTCCACATGCCCCGCGTAAGCCGCGTTGGCCCAACACTCATCCTGCAGGTCCCCGGGAAAACCCACGTGCTGAAGAGTGGCGGTCCAAAGGCAGCTGCTCGCGCAGCCAGTCCAGCACGCCGGCCTGCCCGGCACGTGCTGCAAGCTGCCCGGCATTGTGCACAAGGGAGAAGCCAGCGTCGTGCAGCTTCTCGCACAGCTGCGTGTGGCCGGCCTCTGCTGCAACCGCCAGCACCCAAGCCCCGTCGTCCTCGACGGGGCAGTCCTGTTGCATCAGCCATTCACACACGCCCTCCTGGCCTGCACGCGCGGCTGCTCGGAACACCTCCTCGTTCAACAAGCAGCCCGTGGAACGAGAAAGCCGCCGTAGCGCATTGATGTCACCGCATCGAGCGGCATCGGCGAGGAGCTGCAGGCGCTGCTTGTAGGTCAGGCCGCTGCAGGAGCCAAGTCGGTACCATCGCTCCAGGAGGGCACAGGTAGGCACCGGCGGGCGAGTTTTGCCGATGGGAATTATCAGAAACGTATGGTTTCGCAATTGGCGCGCAAACTGCTTGCAGACTGGGCGCAGGTTGTACGCAGCCTCTCCTGGTGGAAGGAAGGTGGCAATGTAGGACAGCAAATCGTTCGGCAGCGTCTGTAGGTGCGAAGGGTCTGCGTCGTGCTAAGAGGGGTGGCTCATCGTTGACTGTCGCGGCTTCCAGGTAACGGCTGGCTACAGGCTTGTCAGCGAACCAGGCCGAACATGCAAACTACTGCTAATTTTCCTAGTGTCCGTCGATGAACGTACAGTGCACCAGGGTTGCCATGGCGACGTTTCCGCTTCCTGGCACCGGTTTCGGGGCTTCCAATGTGCGTTACATCCAAGTCAACCAATCACAGCGCCAGTCACTCCCACAAGCCTGCACCACTACAAGATCGAGGATGTGAGACCCTGCTAAGTACACGTGTACACAAACCGACATGGCAAGAGCGTTGTCGCATCTCAGACTTCCTACTGCCCCCTCGCTGTGCAGCAATCCGCCCTCAACAAGGCGCACCGTAACTGTTCCAATCGCAACCTGTGCGCATGACATTTTAGGCCAGGTCCACACACAACGCCACAACACTGCAAGCTTCTGCTGGGCGGCCGTACCGTCTGTCTCACTGCCGTGCAGTTCCCACGGTGGCAGCGTGGCACACAGGGTCACACACAGGGACTTGCGGCTGAACGGCAAATGATTGTTGGTACAACCAACCCGCCAAGCGCCAGCCTGCACACGTGGCCATGATGACACTGGCATGTCCAGGACATCCCAACAGCCGGTCATCCTTGACCGTAAACCGGCCTGATGTCGACCCCGCCTCACACGTCGCCGTGTGGGTGCATGTGGGTACAACTTCTCAACTTTCTCCCCGCCAACAAGCCAACGGCCGCTCCAACCACCCCCAACAGCTCCGTCCGCCGACATATCCGCCCAGCTCCCACAAACGAGCCCTCTAATGCATAACCGCAGCCTTGTGCACTGTACGGCATTCGGTGGCCTGGATCTCATTTCCATCCTCGGCTGGCCAGCGATGGTGGCAGCCGGGCAGCAGGCCACGCCTTGGCTCAGCCCCGCTTCACCTCCAATCGCTCCTCACTCTCTCCTTGGGAGTTCGTCCCACAAGTACGGCGGCACAGGCCACTTGCCGCACTCACTCGTCCCATGCGTACGGTCAGCGGTACGGGGCAGCTGCTCAGTTCCAGTCGCTGGTGAGCACGATGCGGTAGCGCGCCTTGCCCTCCGCCACGCGCTGCATGGCCTCGTTCACCTGCGGGGGTGAGGGGACAGGAGGCAAAGGTTGGGACAGGTTAACGGCATTTACTAACTGGGCGAAGGCAACCGCTTGGATGGACAGCGTGCGTGCACAGATGTTCCGTGTTCAGGACTCCTGCGTGCGACGGGAAGTACGCGACGTGCTCCGCAGCGATAAACCGCCACAGAACCGGTAACCGCGTGTTGATCTGATGTGGCTGCGTGCTTCACTCGCGGAGTACGGCTTTCCCACATGCCGTACAGTGCCGTACGGTGCCGTACCTGCGACAGCGGCATGATCTCCAGCATGGGCTTGACGCCGTGCACCGCGCTGAACTGCAGCATCTCCTGCGAAGCGTGTGGGGAGGGGAGCAGGGAAGAGGGCTGCTTCAACAGCACACCAGGCAAAGTGTTCCATGCACCCAACTCAACAAGGCGAGGCACGTTCAGTTGGTTGCCGCCGGCGCTCGGGCCAATCCACCCCCTCGGTGCGGACGCGCCAACCCGTGTCTGGCGTTACGTGGCACAGGCTGCTGACGGCAGCAACCCTGGCATCCCCATACCGTACCCCACGTGCGTGTGTATTAACTCCGCCAACACCTGTGCACGCGCCCCCTTACCCCTCCGTGACTCCCTGACGCCTTATCAGGGTCGTCGGCAGTAACGCGTACCGTTCACCTTGCCCTGCCTGTCAGCATTCCCGCCTTCCCCGTCCGGCGCCCCGCCTGCACGTCTCACGCCCTCCCAATTCCAAGTCGCCCCACATTCCCCGTTCCTTCCTCTCAGCCCCACCTGCATGTCCGCGCGGCCGCCCACGATGGTGCCCGCCACCTTCTTCTGGCCGAACACCAGGTCCTGCAGCGGCACCTGCATCTGCGCGTTGCCGCCGGGGATGCCCACCTGCATGGGGGATGAGAGGTCACAGGCACACCGGTTCCGGTGTACCCTGCTCAGTGCGCTGTATAGTGTGCCCATGGGTCAACTAGAGTCCCGCTGGCATCCCTTCGGGATGTCCAGGGCATATTGGCTGGTGCGGCACGTTGGCCGGTACGGCACGTGGCGGGTACGACACGTAGCAGAGTACGGCTATTTAGCTGCGTACTGCACCACTTAGTAAAATCTCTTTGGCACACTCCGGCGCAGTAATTGCGTTGCGGCCCCAGGTCTCGCCCCAGACCGATTTGTTTCTGTCACGGTGCAGCACCTTTGACTCCTCCTCTGTTTATCCCCCCCCCCCTTCCCCACCTGCACCAGCTCCCCGTTGTTCTTGAGCAGGCTCATGAGGGTGGCGGTGGGGATGTTGGCGGAGGCGCAGTTGAGGATGACGTCGAAGTGGCCCTGGCGGGGGGCGGAAGGGGGGCATGGCACAAGCACAGGCATAACACAAGCGGCCCTGGTGAGGGAGTATTGCCGCACGGTGGGAGGGCCTAGCAGCGCAGGTCTGTCATGCAGTTGTTACTTGCTTGGCACTTGAAGCTGCCCGGAGGATCGGGGTTGGGGGAGCCATGGAGATGCACGAACGCAAGCAGCAGGCACACGCGGGCGGGCAAGGTCATGGCGATGCACGATGTGCGGTAACCGGTAAGGCGGCTGTGGGGCCAACGTCAAGAAGGTACATGCACGGGTGCCGTACTATACTCCTTTTAGCATGTTAGGTTTTTTAACCGAGCATGTCCGCAGGCCAAAAGTACAAGAGCATGCGCACCTGGCCACACGTGGACGCCTGAAGCACAGAGCGTTGCAGCACACCGCTGCTGTGCCTCAACGTCTCATTCTATTGCTGCTAGGCTGCTGACACGCACCTGCAGGCCCTGCCCGGACGTGGCGTCGCCCCAGGTGTGGAAGTAGTGCGCGCCCATGCTGCGGGCCTCTTGCTCCTGTGCGGGCAGAAGTAGGGGTGTCAGGGGCACGTCGCATCCCGGCATCGGCCTTGCTCCTTGGCCCTTGCCCGTGTTTACCCGGAGTCCGTACTTGTACATAGCCCAAAAGGTCGCCGCCAGCCCTACCTTGCTGATCTCAGCCCTGCCGGTTGCTCTCGACCCTCACGTCACCACTCACTGCGGACATGCCCAGCAGCGAAGTGCACTTTCCTTGTACGTTTGGAACCCCACACGCCACCCACCCGTTGGCAGGGACCCCCGCGCAGTACCCCCCGCACCCTGCCCTGTGCGGTGAGCTGGTGACGTCCCCCACACCTCACCAGCCGCACTCTCAAGACTCCACCACCGAACACTGCTGGTGGCCTCACCGACCTTCACACCGTCTCCGATAATCCCATAACCCTTCTCCTGAAAAAAAAAAAAAAAAAAAACCGTCTCTCCCACCTTGTCCGCGGAAATGTCCAGCACGGTGACGTCCCCCCCACCTCACAGCCGCCAGATCAAGAGCATGATAAAGCGCACTACTGGTGTGCCCACCCTGCACACCGCCTCCCACCTTGTCCGCGGAAATGTCCAGCGCGGTTACGTCTCCGCCCATCCTGTTGGCGAACTGCAGCGCCAGGTGGCCCAGGCCGCCCACGCCCAGGATGGCCACGCGGGCGCCGGGGTGGCGCAGGTGGCGCCTGGAGGAGGGTATCGCGGGGTTGTTGCGTAGGGGTGTGTGTGGAGCGGGGAGACGGCGCGTGATGGCAGCAGGGATGGAGGGATGTGGGGTTTCGTAGGAGCGGACAGCGTCTGTCAGCGTTGAGGGTGCATGGTTGCGGGGTTGAGCGGCGGTTGCAGGGGGTGTTGGTTTGAAGTCTCCTAATGCAGCAGCAGCCCGCGGTTACGGCAGCGGCGGCTGTTGTGCATGGGCAGCGCAGGCGCTGTTCCAAAATTGTCATGGCGACATCCCGGCATGCGCCAGTGGCCCACGGGACGGCCCTCCCGACGGCTGTGCGTTGGTGCCGCACCTCAAATCCATCACCTACAGCTTATACCAGTGGCACTGACAGCTCATGGCAATGCCACCTCCCAATGCCGCTACCAAACCGGCCCCAGCCGCTGCTCCCCCATGCGCCTGCACGGTGTAATGTCGGCGTAGGTAGGGCCCCAGAGGCGCAGAGAAATGGCCAGCATACGATAAGGGAGGCCAGCGCGGCAGGACCGCCAACCCACCTGAGCGGTGCGTACACGGTGATGCCGGCGCACAGCAGTGGCGCCGCCGCCGCCGAGTCCAGGCCGTCGGGGATGATGTAGCAGAAGTCGGCGGGCGCGCGGCACACCTCCTGGAAGCCGCCGTGGCTGCCTGGGGCGTACGAGGTACGACACACATGGCGCGGGGATGGTGGGGCAAGCGGGGACGGTTAACCTTCAACCAGCCCAGCTCTGGAAGACGTACTTGCGATCACTCCTTTCCGTTACCCATGCTCCTTCTCCTGCTCATGCCGTGCTCAAATGTCGAATGCCCAAAGCACCCGCTCCCTGGTTGTGTGCCCTTCCATCCCCCCGCGCACCCACCGTTCACGATGAGCCCCGTGTAGCCCTTCTCGCACACGTTCTCCTCGCCGCGCAGGCAGGCCAGGCACTTGCGGCAGCTGTCCCGGATCCAGCCCACGCCCGCGCGCATGCCGGGACGCAGCTCCTTGACGCCCGACCCCACCGCCACCACCTCGCCCACCACCTGCGCCGGACAGCAGGGGCGCAGGGCGCAGGGCGCACGGCAGCAGCGGCTCCTTGCTACAACACGCACCGTGCTCCTTCCTGTAGCGTTGGATTGCATTTGTTCGCCGTGAAGAAGTGCGTGTGTACATTGCTGCATGCCTGCAGAGTCGTCCACGCGGCCCAAGCATGCGAGGACATCAAGCACTCGCCCCGCGCACCTCGTGGCTCCGCGTTGCCGTGATGAACAACTTAATTGCTGCCTCATACAGCACTGCTTCTTCAACTGCTTCCAAGAGCAATGGGCACGCGTGCGACGCACCTCGTGGCCCGGGATGAAGGGGAAGGCGGACACGCCCCAGTCGTCATCCTGCGGGCAGGGGGTGAGACCAGCTGGACGTAGTCATGACCAGGCAGAAGGGCCCTCGTCCACAGGGCCTCTATGGGCACCTTTGGCCATCAGGGACCACGCAGGAGCCGCGATAAAACCGCTCTACCGGAACCACGCTACACATGTGTCCCATCAAGTTCTGCGAATACCACACCGGCTCCACCAGCCAGATTCCCTCACCCCTTTCCCCGCAGCTCCCGGCCCAGCCCCCAGCCCCCCACCCGCATGTGGATGTCCGTGTGGCACAGGCCGTTGTGCGTCACCCGGATGTCCACCTCGTTGGTGCCCAGCTCGCCCACGCTGTGGGTCCAGGGCTTGAGGGGAGCCTGCGCAGGGCGGGGCACCCAGGTACCGGAGAAGAAGTCAGACCCGCAGCAACTTGCGAAACCACAGTACGTCCACACCGAGATAACAAGCACGTATGTCGGACACCGACTGTGGTCCGCTGTGGGCCCTTGCAACAACAGGGGCACTCTCGGTGCAGCAGTGCGTCACACCGGGAGCCGTTGCAAGCCTGCTACTGTCCGAGTTCCGTCCCTTAGCTGCCCTGTCGGGCTGCCGCACCTTCTTCTCCGCAACCGCCATCCCGCGGCGCGACAGCATGGCCTGCTGCTTGGCTTGGTGTGTAGCCCGGTCGGTGTCGGGCGTCTCCCGAAACGCGACGGGAGTGACCGCCAGCGAACGCCCTCGCGCAGTCGCCGCGCGGCCGGCGCAGCAGGCGCAATTGTGGCATACACCGCACTGGTGGCGGTGTTTGGGGCGCGTGAGCGAAGAGCGCTGGAGGGCGGAAGATGCCCCGATTGCGTACATGGGAACTCTTCGCCTGTGCGGAAAGGAGCTTTCGGGGCTAAATGTGGGTACTAATGAACACAGTGAATGACAAACAAAGCTAGACCTGCGTTGACCAAGAGGAAACGCATATCCGTCACCTCCGACATGGAAGTCCGACTGGGTGGCGCATGATACGGCGTCCCGACCCCTGGGTCACGAAATTGCACCATTTGGTACAATGTTGGTATGCGTAGCGTTGGACCTACCACGCAAGGCACATTGTAGCTTCCACGTGTGTGCTGTCATTGCTCGAGGGGCAAGGTTGAGTGGTCGAGGTTCAGCGAAGTCCCACGTAGCTCCTCGGTCTACGTCCACAGCTAGGGCATAAACAACTGCAAATGTCGCTTCGTTTGAGTTCTTCTAAGGGCAAGCTGTTAGTTCGGGGCCCTTCAGCTGGTGTGGCTGTCGCGCCCTGTCCAGGGCGTGTGGCTTACCACGTACGCAACCAAAGGCACAGCGCAGCGCAATGCAGTGTATCAGCAAGGTCAACTTCTATTAGCGAGGACAACCTTCCAGCGCCATTCCTCGCGGCACCTGGCGTAGTGGCTTCAATCGCTGTGCTGCTTGTTCGGGGACCAGTGGAGCAAGGACTCATCCAAGCCAACGACATCTCATTGCTATCAGCTTCTTTTCTTTTCCTTTCATACTTCTGGGCGTCGTTGACCCAGTCCCGGAACAGCCTCATCGCAAAGGTCGCAACATCGCTCAAGGCCCACAGCGACTCACTACTGTACGCATGCACAATAGCGACTGGAGTGCAGGTGGCTCTAGCAGCAGCGCTGTGCCTGCGCTTCCCGCAGCATGGGGAGGGGGCTCTGGTGCCCCTTTACGTTGCCGGGTACCTGTGCCTAGGCGTTCTGGCTGCCTCCCAACGGAAGCGACCGTTGAAAGGCCGCGTGCGCATGGAGATCGAGGTGAGGATGTCTACTTATCACACGGGTACGCTAAGAGGCTACAGCGTCCTGGGTCTCTCCGCAACCGCTACACCTTCAAGCTGACTCACCACGTGCCATGTGCCGTTTGTCATCATGCTGACGGGGGTGTTGGCCCGGCCCACCAGCCCTCTCACATAAGCTACCGTGTCAGTCTCTGCACCATTCCCAGCGCACCCGATGCAACATAATGAAATACGGCGGCCGCAGTGGGCCAAAGCAGGTGCCTCGAGTGGGCCGGCGAGCGCGTGTATGCGCTGCACTACCCGCATCCCCCATCTCATGCACATGGCCTTACCCCCACCCACCGCCGCCGCCACGCCCCACCATGCCCCACGCACCTCACCACATCGCACCCACGGCGCCCCGGGACACCTGTTCCCTCGTACCCACTCCTGATGTTTGTTGTACGACGTGCCTCCACCGCAGGCGGGCGAGGGCGAGCGGCACTCCGTCATGGCCCAGGGCGGGCGGCTGGCCATGCGCGATTACCTATGGGGCCTAGGCACAGTACACCTGGCGGCGCAGGCGGCGGCTGGGGCAGCGGCGGCGACAGCGGCGGCGGCATCAGGGGCGGCAGGCCCCGTCGGGTGCGCAACAGCGGTGGCGTACGGAGTCGCTGCGGTGCTGTTTGCGGTGGCCGGGGCGCTCAAGTACCTGCCGGGGCTGCAGGGCGGCAGGGAGCAGCAGGCAGCAGCGTGAGGCGGCTGCATGGGGCCTGCGCGTGGAACGGTAAAGACAGTGTCAGGCGTTGGAGGGGGCTGGATGAGTGGCACTGGGGGCCGGTCGCGGCTACCGGTAGTGCAGGCCTAAGGCGAGGAGGTGTTGTGTGGGGTCATTAGTGTGCAGCATGGGATGCTGTGAGACATCTGAGGGCGTGATGAGGTACGGTAGCAAGCACCTCAATTTGCGGCGGGTTTGGGGCTGCAGTTCGTGCATTGACGTGGGTGCTTGGTGGGCACCTAACTGGAGCGTTACATTGGGTGGGACAAAGTTCGTATGAGTGTCGCTTGTAGACTGGTAATTGAATCCCAGGGCGTCACCGCAGAGTGTGAACTGCCGACCGGGTGTAAAGCGTGTGCGTGGGCTATGGAGTGATCGATAACTTGTGTGAACTGGTATGGGGTCCTCCCAATATGCTTCCGTTCACGCATGCGGGGCAGTTGAGCTCATGGGCGTTGCATAAGGGGGAGTACCCTGCACAGTTGCTCGTCGTGACGGAGGTTGGATCGTCTCAAGTGCACGGTGCATCTTGTGCACGCTTAGAGCTTGCACCTGGAAAGTATTTGGGTCGTAATGAGGTTTGGCCCTGTGGTATACCAATCTCATCGAATCTTGTAACTCAGCCATGCACGGTGTACGCTGGCGCATGCATAGCGAGGACGCAGCTGGACGCAGGTACAATAGTCCAGAAGCCTGCCTGTGCGCATGCCGTACAGTGCTGTTGCCTCCCATGTCCTCTTCTGTGTGAAAACCTGAGATGCACGTAAACAGGACAATCAGGGACAATACTGTATGAGCAGAGCTGTGCAGCGCCACGGCAGTGGACTCATGCCTCAATGAACAGTGTCGCGGTGTCTACAAGCTGCAAATGCTGCCCGCAGGAGGGGCCCAGCTGGCAGCTGCCTCTTTGGAGTGGCAATTGGATCTCCCGCCGTTCATTCTGGGCCAGGAACGTTTACAGTGCCCAAATGTTTTTGCATGCCACAGACTGCTGATACCAGGGCAGTCCAGGACAGTCGCACAGCCACCTGCCCACACAACGGCTGGGACAACCTGCGGCAACCGAGCTGGTAGACGTTCGGGCATCTTGCCCTCCGTGGTGCAACTCCTGAGCTCCTCATGCGGCACCTGCCTGCACAGCGTCATGGCCGCCGCTGACAGCTGCTGCGGTAAGCAGAGGGACTTCCCGGGTAACACGAAGCTTAAGAGCTGGTGCTGCAGAGGATTATCGCTCCAGAGGTCGCTGTCATGCCAGCTGCCAGGACTGCCGCTGAGGCCGACACCGGTGGTCACCAACCCAGGGTTCTGGACGAGGCCCACACCGTTTGACGCTGACACATTGTCGTGGACGAATGCCTGCTGCGCTGCGCCCTCCCCACCTGCTCACCGCACTGCGCGGGGGCAGTGTGCCGGCATGCCAGCAGGGTCATCAGACACCGCGCGCGTTCCTAGCCCTTACACCACCTTTTACCGCACAAGTAGGGCACAAAGGCCGCACGCGCTCGAGACCACACTCTAGCTCTCCACCTCCCAACGCTCTCGCTCCTTGGTTCTGTTCTACTCCACACGTCCTGCAGATCTAACCACCTACCTACCCTGCTGGGAGCACCACCGCATTGATGCCTGCGCCCCGCTTGTCCTCTGCCCATGCCCGCCGCCCTCCTGCCCAGTTGGATGCTTTCCGCTCGCGGGCGCACGGTCCCCGCATGTGGCCAACCACTCTGCTCTAGTCCTACTGATACCAGTACACAGCTATGCCTGCCGCCTCCCTACACTGTCAACGGCGCCGTGGGCGCCCTGGCCCCCGCAGGCGGCCTACCCCTCCACGCACAGCGTCCACCCCATGACCGCCGCCCCCAGCGCCACGCCCCCCGCGAAGGCGCGGTCGTGGCGGCAGTTGCGGCCCTCGGGCCACAGCTCGATGGCGCACACCGCCAGCTGCAGGGGGCAGTGCCAAAAGGCAGGGGCGAGGAAGTTCACTTTGATATGATGAGCTGTAACATGACGCGTCTAGGAGAGGGGTGGGGATGGCCCTCGGGCCACAGCCCGATTGCGCACGCCGCCAGCCGCAGGGTCAGGGCGACAGTGGAGCAGTACGCTGTGGCATATGTATAGATGAAATTGCTTAAGAGATAGAGGCACGTGGACGGTCATTGGCCACAGGTCAGCGTAGCCTTGGCCACGGGCACGGGCACGGGAGATGGCGTTGAAGTGCAGCCACGGGATGGGGAGGACAATGAAGGAGGGCCGTCAGTGTGCATGCAGGCGGATGGCGCAGCGCGACGCGCGGTCATCAACGCACACCCCCTTGTCGATGCAAGCAAGGCACTCGGATCACGTGGGGCCCCTCGGGCGTTTAAACCACGGCAGACGTGCTAGCGCGTGCCCTTAAGACGGAAGCGGCCCAGCTGTCAGCTCCCCCCTATACACTGCCACCAGTGTCCCCCGAGTCCACCATGACCCTTCCAGGACGACCGGCAGGTAGGAACCCCACCGCCTGCCCTCCCCCACACGCAAGTCCCAGTGTGATGGGAGCGGCCCTTTGTAGTGGCCACGCAGCTGCGCAGGTCCACTCGCAGCAGGCGTACCGGCGTGGATGCCCCCAACCCGCATCGCAACCCTCCGTGTCCATCCCACATACACTATGACCAACCAGCAACCAACCAGTAATGTCCCACCCCTGGCCCTCCTCTCCCTCCCCTGCAGCCTGTCCTCGTACCGCAACGCACCGCGTCCGAGGCGCAGCGTCGCCCCCTCCCCCTCCCAGCGCCCACAAGGTAAACTCCCCACGAAGCCAACCAGCAATGTCCCCATCGGCCAAGCCGCCTTCCTTTCAAGGCCCGCAGCGCCTCACACCCAGCGCCCTGCCCTCCCCTCCCCCACCTCCCCCCGGGGCACTCACCATGACTCCCCCCACGAAGGCCAGCAGGTAGTGCAGGCGCTCCAGCGTGAAGAACGGCTGCAGCAGCAGCAGCGACACAAGCGCGCCAAGGGGCTCGGACAGGCCCTGGGGGAGCGGGGGCGGGTGGGAGAGGGCGGCCATAATGAGCGACGGTGTAGGCTCAATAGACAGGCATCTGGCGAGGGCTCACCGTGCAGGTCTGGAGTTTGCAAAGAGTTGGCGAGAGGACTGGCGACCGGCAAGTGTAATTGCGGGGTTGTGGAGTGAGCGTGGGCAAGGCAGGCACTGTGCAGGCAGGGCGGCGGTGGCCCCGTGCGCGTGTAATGTTGCTGCGCAAGCAACTAATCATGGCAGGTGCGGTGTGCGCTGTGAGCGCTGCCGCTTTGGCACAGCACCTTGAGCCTGACCCTTGCTCTCCGCTTTGCTTTCCCATCTGGCCCAGAGATCCCTCTGGCCCGCTGGGGCGCTGATAGCGGCCGGGCACGGGGAGGTGCTGGGCAAGTCAAAAGTGCTTCGGATGTATCTCCAGTGAACCCTTTGAGCGCGTTCCCAAGCCAGCTGCTCACCGACGCCGTGGCTATGCCCACCGCCCTCCACCTGCTGCCCGTGGCCGCGTAGATGGGCGCAGCCACGATGACGCCCTGCGCCGTACAGCAGTCGTACAGTGACAGTTCGTGTGAAGCCGTACGGCAGGGACATGGTGAAAAAGGATGGAGGAAAGCAGCGTGCAGCCGCTGGCCACACAAGGGCCATAGGCCTGTAGGCTGGTACTTGTGTGAGTAGGTGGACGTGGGCGTCCTGGTGATGCAAAGGCGGCTTAGTGGCAGTACCGGCATGGACCGCAACTACGCTGCAGGTGTACGAATCAGCTCGCTCAACCCGTTACCCACAGCCGCAGACCTCTCACCTCAGGGATATTGTGAAGCGCTATAGCTAGGGCCATGATCGGCCCGAAGTCTGTAAAGGCCGAGAAGGCCACCTGCGGGACCGCACGGCCACAGGCGCGGGTCATGCTGGCAGGAGCGAGGCCGGGCGAGCAGCTAGGCTGCAGGACCGAGCGGCGGCAAACACCACCGGCGGCAAACACGAGCCGCACGTACATTGTACATTGTGCATTCGCGTACAATACTCCAAGCAAGTGCATAAGCACCGAGGCCATTGCAAGATCTTGGTCGCTCGCTGCAAAAGGCGCCCAGCGCAAGTGGTACGAGTCAACGGGCCTCCTGGAGCAAGCCGCTGCCGCGTACATCATTGCACCGATACTCAACTTCCGGAGCAAGCCGCTGCCGCGTATGAGCACAGGCGCCGCACGACACGCACAGCTGCACGAAACTGCCTCACCACACCCTGTCTCCTAACTTTGTATGCCTGTACCTGTATCAGGTTCGCGTTGCCTGCATCCCGCACCGCATCCGCAACAACACACGCACGTAGGAACACCTCAGGTCCACCCACCGCGAAGCCCTCCGGCAGGTTGTGCAGCGTCATGGTCACCGCCATCAGCAGCCCCAGCCGCAGCATGCGCGCAGCGCTCAGCCGAGCCCGCTCCTTGGGGCACGATGCCGAGCCCAGGCCCCCGCCCCCGGCCCCCGCCCCGCCGCCGACCCCTGGCCCCAGGGAGGCAAGTGCGGCCGCCCCGCCGCCGCTCCCGTGCCCCGAGGGGTCCATCAGCAGCGAAAGGGCGTCTGACGGCCCTGGCCCTGAGCCTGCCGACCCGCCGGCGGGCTGCATCAGGCCCCCCGAGCGTGCGGACAGAAGCCCGCCTCCGTGCTGTGAGCTGCGGGGTAAAAGAGGTTCGGGGTGGCCAGGACGGCGACGGCTGGTAAGTGCAGCCGTTTAGGTACGGACTGCCTGACGGGTCCCTCAGTGCATGGCTTGCAGCAATTACGGGAACGGGACTGCACGCCGCAGTCTGTACACAAGCTGGTGCTGCCATGGGACTGCGCACATGACGGCAGCCGGCCTGACCTGTGTGCAGCCACGCACCTGTCGCCTGCTGCCCCGCCGCCGGACGGGGTGGCTGCCTGCAGGGGCAGCCCCGCCCCGCTGCCGGCCCCCGGGGGTCCCGCGCCGCCGCCCGCTCCCGCCCCTGCGGCGCCGGCAGCGGCAGCGGCAGCGGCCCCGGCAGCCTTGCGTTGCAGGATGACTACGGGGCGGCAGACCCGTGGGTCACGGCAGCAGCATGAACAAAGCAACACCAGCAACAGCAGCGGGAACAGCAGCGGCAGCAGAACAAAAGCACACACTGTGAACAGCAGCGTGCGTGTCAGTACCGACGTGTCTTTGGCCTTGTGTGCACCCGCCAGCCCGACCTTCGGCCCTTACGCCGGGTGTAGAACACTATGCACGATAGCCCCACAACCTGACATGCAACCGCCTGCTTGCCCGCTGAACCCGGAGTCACCAACTCACGCTGTCCTGAAACACAGCTGCCGCCCACCTGCGCTCCCGCCGCCCAGCAACCGTGACCCCACGCCACTGCCCTCGGCTCCCTCCACATCCTCTGAGTGTGCGGAGCGGAAAAAGGCCTCCCCGTGGTGGTGGTGGCTGCTGTGGTCCCCGTGCTGGCCTGGGTACAGGTCGTCTTGCTTCTGCAGGACCCAAGGCGCGCACGGTTGCACTTCAAGGAATACGGCCATAGGCAAAGGGAGCGCGCTCATCGTAGCCCACGCTCTAGCGCATCCAGCACATGGACGGGAGTGGCTCTTCACCTCCCACCATGCACGTAGGTGAAATGCCCTTCGTGCACGCTTCAACCCGACACGCTCAGGCACCGGGCTGCACCTGCCACCAGTACACCCCTTGACGCCGCGACTCCTACTCCACAGCACAGGCGCTCTGCATTTGTCCAATATCGGTACTTGGATGAGCCCCCTCGCCCTGGCGGTCCCCTAGGAAGCACTACACCGAGAAAGCGGTCATGACACCAAGCAGCAAGCAGCACGGTCCTAGCCCCGCACCCAGGGGCCATGGCCCCCCATGCCGCCCTTCCACCCGTTTTGCCCACCTTGCCGTAGTGGTGGTGGTGGTGCTCCACGCCCGCCCCCGGCTCGTCCATCTTGGGGAAGAACGGCTCGGCCACGTAGTAGGCCAGCGCGCCCCCGCAGCAGGCGGCGGCCACCAGGAAGGCGTCCGACTGCATCGCGTTCCTCACCACCAGCTCCACGATGCTGACGGTGGCCATCACGCCCAAGGCTGGTGAGGAGGGGGGTTTGTGTGCACACGAGGGGCAGACAGGGCGGGCTCGGCTGGGACGGTACGGTTGCCATGGGCGACGTGGACGCTTTTAGCTGCACCAGTAACAGGGGAACTGGCGAGTGAGTCACGCTGGATGGGTTCTGGGCAGGGGCAGCTCCGTAGACTGCATGATTCATGGGACCCAGGCGGCCGTGCCCGTTGGGTACAGGCGGCGGCTGACGCTTGACCACGACCGTACTCCTGCCAGTGCTCTTTGGCCTTACCAACAGGAGCTACGGCTGGCATGGAGCAGCAAAAGGACACGCTGGCTCTCAACCACCACGTGGGTCAGCTGCTAGTACAGTTGAATGACCCGGCTGTTGTGCTTTGGGGCATGTCACCAGCGCGCTGCAGCCACCCACCTACTCCGAGGAGGCACGCCATGACCCGGGCACTGGGCTTGCGGATGACCTGCGTCCGCGGCAGTGTGGGTTAAAGGAACGGGGTTGGTGGGTATCGTACGACACCCACACCGGAAGCGGTCCCCTGTAACAGAGCTAAGCTTTTGCTTAGGGGAAGGCGGGGGGTGAGGCATTGGGCTGTTCGGCAGCACAAGGCGTGCGCCCAACGCGCGCCTGCGGCACGCTAAGGCGCCGCTGTGGGAGACATGCACGAGCCAGCTAGTGGCAAGTTTTCAGAGGGCATCCAGGTTACGGTATCGTGTGCCCTTGACAGGGGCAGATGGGAGAACGCTGGGGGCTGCGCGGTCACAACACCCCGGCTCCGGGGGACGACCGCTTGACAAAGCAACGGGCGCCAAGCGGTGATTCGTCCCCACGCACCGCAACAATCGCTCCTATGCTTGTTGAAAGGCCAGCCATCGTTGCGAGAGCCAAAGGCCACCACGCGTCCTCCAGTTTCAGCACCATCGTGTCACCTGAGAGCTCAGACAACGATCAAAGCCTACCCAGTTTAGAGGGAGACGTTTACTCCATCTTTATCTAGGTTATCATCATGTATGTGACAGGTGCGCACACGGAAAGCACTGTCGCGGGCTGTCGTTGAGCGGGAAGCTTGCTGCAAAAGGAGTGGCGTTGCAACAAAAGGACTATACGAAGCCAAACATGCCGTGGAAGTGCAATATGTTGCTACTTTATTTGGCGTGCAGGCCCCACAGATACTGCGAGGCAGCGCCGGGTGGGTTGGGGGTTGGGACATGCGTGAGGTGAGCACGCAGCAGGGGCTCACCGCAACCCCTGGGTATGCACACGCACATGGTCAAACCTGCAACTAATCCTACGTACACCCATGCGTACACCACTGGGCACCGGCCCTGGCACCGGGCAGGTCTGCGGCCTGCCCACGCTGCAGCCGACACCATGTCGCAGGGCGGTGCGGGTTGCGTGCAGGGCATGGGCGTTCTGGTCACCGAAGCGATTAGAATTTCTAATCAGCGTAGGGGGATGGACCTGGCCTGGACTGACGAAGACGCACCTTGACAGCTTTGGATCATCAACTGTGGGCTTCCCAAACGTCTGGTACTTAGACCTGATACCGGTAATGGCCTGCCTCCCCAACGTCAGACGGCCGAAGCACAACGGACCATGCAGGACCAAGGGTTTATGCTTAATGGCCCGCCACGCTTCAGGCGCTTGTTGGCAGCATGCTGAGCCAGCTGGGTCAGGAGAGGTTCACTCCTTCATGTCCGGCGGGTACGTTACATGGTAGCCAGCACAAGAAGCAAGCGTGCCACCGGCCAAGGCCCTTCGGCGCACCTTTCCGAGATGCTCTCTGCCAGCCCCAGAACCGGTACCCTGTTCAGTGCCAGCAAGAGGTAACATGTCCGTGATTTACCCAAGCTACACCTGGACATATGTACAACGCTATAACCCCAAACGGACCTTATCGTTGCCCGGCGCACACGCGACGGCGGTTGAGGCAGTTGAGGTGTTGATACACCCAGCTGCACCCAGCCTGCACTCCCAACCATGCCAAGTGGCCGAGAGCCCGAGAACCCAACACGAGCTCGCAATGGACATAACGAGAACCCCAATCTGCCCCAATCAGGAGAAATGAACCATCCAATATCCATAGCGACGTGTGCGCGCACGTGCCGTTGTTGTAAGGCAAGCGCACCGGTAGTGCACCATGCACCTAAGCCACATGGCATGCGTCTACGCAATGCAGCACGAAGAGACGAGTAGGCTATCTCCGGCGAACAAGTGCTGTTTGCACGAGTTGATTGCGAGCCCTCACATAGTGCACCTATGCTACGCTTCTTGCCCTCCCTTCGCACGTACGGCGTAGCGTACCGTACCACACCAGCCACGCCACCCCAAATAACACCAGGCGCCAGGGACAGCCAGGTAGGTGCCGAGCGCAGGTCTCGGTGTGACACTGCGATACGAAGCAGTGAATGAAGGTTATGTAAATAGCGGGAAGGCGCGCTCTGCTACTACAGTCACCATTCGCTTGGTTTTACGAGCCAGGGGGCCAGGTGTTCAGAACACCGATACTCGTCCATACGTAGAGGGCATTCATGCATGCATCCATATGCATCGAGGGATGCCAATGCCAGCTTCATTCAGTGTATGGGGCACGTGCCAGCTTATTCAGAGCCGTGCGCTTTGGCTGTACAGCAAGTAGTTAAGCACCACCGCCACCACCAACATTTCACACAGTCCACCACCACCACTAAACCGGCATACGTCATTTATTTGCTATTACACCAAAACAAGGTGATTTTTATATATTAAAATTTGATCAGCCTCTTTATAATGTTGAGCGAGGCCCACTCTCCATCTCGTGGGCCGAGATCAAGGGACTTATCCTTTATCAGATTTACATCTCTGTCTCATTGGTGAAGCCAATAAGCCCTTTGCTTTCTCTCGGAAACGTGGTTTTTATTATTATAAACCATCATTACGTTTAAACAAAACATTATATGTTGCATCTTATTATAAACATTAGTTAATAAAGCAAGACCTGTTTTATTTGGACCTAATTTAATAATTGTATGGGGCAGCCAACCCAACCTGCCACACGTGTGCGCGCGCCAAACCTGCCGTTGTGGGCATGCCGGACCCTACAATTACGATACACCCCATGCGTGCAGCAAAAAGCTTCCGAGCACAAACTCCTGCAATGGTCGGCTTCTCGCCTTCCACGTCACCGAGCCGGTCTGTCACACCAACGCCGCAGCCGTTGCTCGGCTGAGACGCCGCTGGCCCTGTGCGGCCCCTGGCCATCAGCTACCGTACCAGCCCGTTCTGCCCTTATGTACAAGCCCGGCCAGGCTCTCCTAGGCGATACGCACCCGACGTGCGCAGCACTCACTAGTTGTTTCGCTCAGGGCTCCACAGCACAGCGGCCCGGCGGCCCACGCTTACGGCCCCAGTCCGCCGTTTCCCTGTCACACCAGCTCCCACGCCCCCGCTGCTTTACAGCTCGCTGTGGTACCTCGGCAGCAGCGCGCTCCTCATGTGCTGCAGCTGTTCATGCGGTTGCTAGTTGAGGAAGGAGAACGATTGCCCACCGCCCAGCTCCGCCCGCTCTGGCTGTGGCCCAAGCAGCAAGTTGCCCGGGGCCGACACGCGCATGGGGAGTGCGGGCGGCAGGGGGCTGCGGGCCGTGGGCACCACCCCCGGCAGGCAGCTCCTGGAGGACGGACAGGTAAAAGCCCCCAGCTGGCCGGATGTGGGCCTGGTGCTGGGCGGTATGGTGACAGCGGGCAGCAACCCACAGTTCCCAGGCATGGATGACCGCTTGGGCGGTTGGTGGTTTTGGTAGCGGGCGGCTGCGCTTTGGCCGCCTGTCAAGGGGAGCGAGCTGGCGGAGCTGCAGGCGTGCCCATGGGGTGATGGGAGCGCTTGGGGCGTGGGGCGCGTGAAGGGCGCTGAAGGGAGCGGCACGGGGCCGAGGTGGGAGGGGCGGTCCGGGCAGCCTTGGACCGCTGGGCGGCTGTGCGATAGGCGCGGCGGGGGCGGCGGAGGCGAGGACGCACCGCTGCCGGTCGTACTGCTGTGGAACTTTGAGCTGTGGCTGGTGGGGAGCGTGGGGGCGGGGAGGGGTGGTGAAGCCGGGGGCGGACAGGCGGCGGTGCTGCTGTGGGGTGTTGGAGCTGAAGCCGTCGGTGTCCAGGCCAGTGGCGATGGCGTTGCGGCAGTAGGAGGGCAGGCGCTGCTCGGCAGAGTGGGACGAGTAGGCCTTTGTGAGCGTGCGCAGCAGCGGGCCGTCCGACAGCAGCTCAGAGTGGTTTAGCGCGCTGCAGCAGCAGCTGCCGTAATCGGACTCCTCCCTTGCAGACCGCTGTGCGCTGGACAGCGCTAGGCCGTCGGTGGTGGCCCGACGCCGAACGGCCGCAGAGCTCAGCTTCCCAAAGGAGGCAACCGCAGCAGTGGTGGGTGGGTTGGTCGTCGCAAACGCCCCCGCGGCGGCTAAGCGGTGCACGGGCTTCCGTACGTTGCGGCTGGTCCACGCAAACAGGGCCGCGACGGTGCCTAGGAACGCGCTGCCACCGAGGATGCCGGTCGTGAGCTCGGCTGTGGGGGAGGAGGGGTGCTGCACGGGCAGCGGGCCGCTGATGCGGTCGCCCTTGTCGACGGGCGCCGAGGACAGCCTGCGGCGGCCCTGCTGCGCGCAGTGCTGCGGGCGGCACGTGGCGGTGACCACCATGTACGACAGGGGGTTGTCCTCGTCGTCCGGCTCCCCTGCATGGAGCACCTGCTCCGGGGCTCCGCAGGCCTGGGGGTGGGGGAATGGGGGGAGGTACGGAGGGTGAGGCGAGGGCGTAATCTGGGAGGGCCGCAGGAGCAGTAGTGAGCAGGTTGTTTGGGCTAGCTAGCAAGCTATAAAATTGTCTGTAGCGCACTGATGTGGTGGCAAGAAGCACGGCCGGTAGTGCCATGCGGCTGAAGGGGTGGCGGTGACTGGGTGCTGGGGAGCCGCTGCATGCGTTAGCGCGCGCCGCAGAATTGCGCGGCTTGGGTGCAGCTACGCATGCATGCAATGAGCGTGCGCCACCACGTGCTTACCGTGCTGGAGACCGCCAGCTGCAGACCCACAAAGAGCACGCGTGAGTGCCTGCCGGTCTGGCTGTTGGCGACGCACTGACCCGTGGCACCGTTTGGGTGTCTGCGCAGGGGAGGTCCCCTTGCTTGTCGGCACAGCACGCATTAGAGCTGCGCGGGTACAGGCACGTCCACCACCGCCCCTCGCTTCGTGCAGTCAGCTGCCGTTGCGACATGCACATGTGTGCTGTTGAGGATCTGTTGTCCATCAAGCGCCGCTGTGCGTGGCAGCTGCGTCATGACAAACGCCACGAGGTGGTCTGGCGGATGGGCCGCAAAGCGGTGGGTGGGCGCCCGCAGCGTGACACTGAGGCGGAGGGCGCTGCCGCCGTCTGCGTCAATGCGGCCGCTGGGCAGCACACCGACTTGCCCGACAACTTCATGTACGGCAGTTGCGATGTCGGACAAGTTGCTTTCCAGGACATAGTCGACGCATCGCCCAGCAGCAGCCCGGGAAGGCAAACCACCCCCTGCGGCATGAGGGCAGGGGTGATGATGACATGACGGTGACTGGAACTTGGAGTGCAACGTTGCAGCTCTGGGGCCGCTGGGTGGAGGGCATGTCCTGGCTCATCAGTGATGGACTTGGGTTTTAACCCGTTTGAGCGTAAGAACAGGCTATGCAAACATCTGCCAAGTCTGCGTGAGTCAGATATTGAGACATCACCGTCCAACACACGCTAATCGCAGCACCCCCACCCCCACCCCCACCCCCACCCCCACCCGTGGATGCATGTTGCAGTTGCCCAAACTGAACCGGGGCAGCAAGACACTCAACCAGCGGCGCAGCCATTTGCCTTCTATAACTATCTTGCAAGCACTTATAGTGTAATCCTCAGGGACCATGGGTGCTTGAACTTAAAAAGCGGGCCAGGGTCGCCGGGCAGTCGCAAAGCATGCGCATGCTTACGGAAGAACAGCATGCGCCCGTGTGTGTTGTCTTATAAAGCCCTGCTCACCCGCAGCTGGCAAGAGATCAGCTCCCTCCCCTCCATAAAAGGCAGCGTCCACATGATCGGCCGCGGCCGCATCGACAGCACCTCTTGCGTGGCTAGCACTTGGCAGCAGCAGGAAGGCTATGAGGCATAGCAGCATAGCAAATGTTATCGCGAAGCGAGTTTGTGGGCCTCCGTGCGTGGGCTCTTCGGACTTTTAGGGGGCGATGGCACAGCAACGTTGCTAGTAAGCAACGTTGCTAGTAAGCACGTGGGCAGTAATCCTACGCAATGGTGCAAATTCTTGACAACGTCTGCATCACTCACATGGCCCAAGGTGAAACCAGTAGAAAAACCCGACTGCCGTACTGAAATTTCAAAGCGGTTTCAAGGAAAACCAAGAAAGCTACTGATGCTGCGCATATGCACTCGCACGATGCGATAAATCTGCAGGTATCGCACTTAATTGCTCAGCAGGAATGCTCAGCACGGGCGGCAGCTCGACTCTTCCCCAGCGCAGCGCAGGGTGGCAGTGCAAGTCCCATAGGTAATAAAGCTAAAAGGCCTTACGCAAGACGTGGTACCTGCCTGTCGCCTTGCCTGTCACAAACTGGCCTTTCGCCCTGCCGGTCGCAACACTGGCCTCCAGTACGCAGCAGGCCGCGAACGGGCTGGTGTAGCACAACAACTATATATCATACTTTTTTCCTCAATGCCAAACAACGCCACGAAGACGTTTCTCGCGTCACAATTCACTGCGAAGGTATTGGCGCCTAGAGGTTTTGGTACCGGTACTGCGTTGGCGGTTTGGCCACCCACTCCGCACGCCTCGTGGCATCGCAGCATGTGAACTTCCCACAGGTTGAACACCTTGACCTCTTGGGGTGCAGTCTTACCCAGTCACACCTTTGCTACCGACCTTTATGAGTGTGGCTTCAGAAGTGTTCGGTGCGCTTACTTGCTCAGCGCCGTTCAATGTGCTCCAGTACGAAAAGTCACCATCAGCAGCCAGTGAAGCACCCCCCTGCTTCCAAGTGCACAGCGATCTGCCTAGCCAGGCAGCCGTTCCGTCCGTGGCAGGGGATGGAGGTGTAGCGGCTTACATGCTCAAAGTAAGATGGGAGCATGGGACTAGGTCGGTGGGTAAGGTGGTAGACGCGTACAAACTCCCTACCCCCTTAATCCCACGCGGGCAGGACCCTGCGTAACAATGTAACATGAACATTTTTACCGGTATTATTCGGTGGGTAGGTGCTGCGTCGGAAGGCTGGAAAGGCACGTCTCCAGAGTGCATGTGCTGCTTGACTTGATCTGACTTGATACTCGATCCTAGGTCGTGGCTGGGTGTGGTGGTTAGTCACAGCGGTGGGTTTCTAGTACCGTAGTTTTTTTTGATTGCTGGTCAAAGTGAGCAATACCGACAGATACACACGGTTGGCGCTGTGTTTCTGTTCGGCGGGTGCAGCGGGGCAGAGCGGGGTTGGTGGCTAACTGGCTGGCATCTGCGGCGAGCTGGCGCGGCCATGCCCTGCTCCTGCCGCCTTCCTCAACCCGCCCCACGCGATTTCAGCAGAACAGCATCGTGCTGCGGTTGCGACTTGCGAGGTTATGCGCCTTGGCAACGACAAGCCGGGGGCCAGCCCATTGATTGCACAAGATTACAAACGCCAAGGCCATGCTTCCTGCCTAACACATAAACATAACATACGGCCGCACACGGTTGGGTGTGCGACAGTGAACGGACAGTAACCTACTACAAGGAATGAATGTCATGCCATGGAGCGCCATTGGCGCACACATGGCTGCAACAGCACAGCAACAAGCGTTGCATGACACGAAAAAATGAGCAGGCTTGGAGTAACAGCACAGCGGGACAGCACATGTGCAGCTGATGCGCAGCCTACTGATGGCACACGGGGCGACACCAAACCAAGCCGACAGGTGCTGCAACACCCTCCACCGGCAAGCCG
>VFQN01002454.1_pt1 | contig 28551 bp, 24 predicted proteins | sample 3512371 | NCBI WGS metagenome assembly VFQN01 (sample SAMN10412370, study PRJNA504923) | tailings metagenome | isolation source: Replicate 2 from Balatoc abandoned mine | place: Philippines: Itogon, Benguet | collected 2017-08-28
CCGCCTCGATGTCGGAGGGATCGGGCGGCGCCACCCGCCGGATCCCCTGGGATCCCGCGGCCGGCTGGATCGCGGGATCCGGATCGGCCAGCTCCGCCAGGGGCAGCATCGACCAGCCCTTGACCGGCCGCTCGCCGGTCGGCAGCGGCGCCCAGGCGATGGTGCCGCCAGCGGCCCTGCCCCAGGCCACCGGTGCCGGGTCGAACCGGGTGCCGGGCAGCCACCACCACTGCCCGTCCACCCGGCGCCACCGGCCGCGATGCTCCGCGATCGCCGCGAACGGCAGGTCGCCCTGCCAGTACCAGCCGCCTTCCATCGTGTAGCGCCAGCGGCCCGCCGAGAACGGCCGCCAGTTCCGGGGCGTGCCTGCCGGGCGCCACGCCGTTCCCAGGCCGGCCACGTCCCGCCAGTCGCCGAGCGGTGCCAGTTGCTTGCGATAGAGTTCCTGGACCGCCTGCAGCGCATCCTGGGCCGAGGCGGGCGCGGCGATCAGACCGAGCAGGAAAAAGCGGCGCTTCATGGACGTTCATCTTGGCACGACCGGCGCCTAAGGCTAGCGCACGCGCAAGACGAGCAGCGACCGGGAGGCAAATCGATGCCGCGCTTTGCAGCGAACCTCAGCATGATGTTCAACGAGCATGCCTTCCTCGACCGCTTCGCCGCGGCGGCCGCCTGCGGCTTCAAGGGCGTCGAGTTCCTGTTCCCCTACGAGTTCCCGGTGGACGAGGTCGCTTCTGCCCTGAAAGGAGCTGGGCTGACCCAGGCCCTGTTCAACCTGCCGCCCGGCAACTGGGCGACCGGCGAGCGCGGCATGGCCTGTTTGCCCGGCCGCGAGAAGGAGCTGATGGCGGGAGTGGAGAAGGCGCTGCTCTATGCCGAGGCGCTGAACTGCCGCACGGTCCATCTGATGGCCGGCATCAAGCCTTCGGACGTGCCGGAAGCGAAGCTGGAATCGACGTTTGCCGCCAACCTCGCCGCCGTCGCCAAGGAGTGCGCCGCGCACCGGATCACGGTGGTGATCGAGCCGATCAACCAGCGCGACATGCCCGGCTATTTCCTGTCCTACCAGGAGCAGGCCAGGCGGATCATCCAGCGCTCGGGCGCCATCAACGCCAAGGTGCAGATGGATTTCTACCACTGCCAGATCATGGAGGGCGACCTGACCCGGCGCCTGGAAGCGCAGATCGACCAGGTCGGCCATGTCCAGGTGGCGAGCGTGCCGGACCGCCACGAGCCGTCGGACGGCGAGGTCAACTACCCGCACATCTTCCAGGCCCTGGACCGGGTGGGCTATGCCGGCTGGGTCGGCTGCGAGTACCGTCCGCGCGGGCGCACCGAGGACGGCCTCGGCTGGGCGGCCCCTTTTGGGATCAAGGGCGCATGACCGACACGGCGCAGGACCAGGAGCACGCCGCCAAGAAGGCGAAGATCAAGGCCGCCAAGGACGCGCTCTACGCGTCCAAGACCGAGGAAAAGGGCCTGGTCGTCGTCCACACCGGCACCGGCAAGGGCAAGTCGACCGCGGCCTGGGGCATGGTGCTGCGCGCGCTCGGCCACGGCTTCAAGGTGGGCATCGTCCAGTTCGTGAAGGGGGCGCGCGACATCGGCGAGCGCGCCATCTTCGAGAAGTTCCCGGACCAGCTCCGCTTCGTGGCCCACGGCGAGGGCTTCACCTGGGAAACCCAGGACCGCCAGAAGGACATGGCCCTGGCCCGGGCCGCCTTCGAGGCGGCCAAGGAGATGATGGCCGACCCGGAGGTGCGGATGGTCGTCATGGACGAGCTGAACATAGCACTCCGCTACGACTACCTGCCGATCGACGAGGTCCTCCAGGTGCTGCGCGACAAGCGCCCGGACCTGCATGTCGTGATCACCGGCCGCAACGCGAAGCCCGAGCTGATCGAGGCAGCCGACCTCGTCACCGAGATGCAGCTGGTCAAGCATCCGTTCCGGGCCGGGATCAAGGCGCAGGCCGGGATCGAGTTCTGAGCCGCACGATGCCGGCCAGGGCATTGATGATCCAGGGCACCTGCTCCAATGCCGGCAAGTCCCTGGTGGTGGCGGGCCTGTGCCGCGCCTTCGTCCGGCGCGGCCTGAAGGTCCGCCCGTTCAAGCCGCAGAACATGAGCAACAACGCGGCACCGGCCGCGGACGGCGGCGAGATCGGCCGCGCCCAGGCGCTGCAGGCCATGGCCTGCGGCGTGCCGCCCTCGGTGCACATGAACCCGGTGCTGCTCAAGCCGCAGTCCGACAGCGGCAGCCAGATCGTCGTGCAGGGCCGTGCCGTCGGCAGTGCGGGTGCGCGCGACTATTACCGGATGAAGGCGGACCTCCTGCCGCGGGTGCTGGACAGCTTCGCCCGGCTGCGGGCGCAGGCCGACCTGGTCCTGGTGGAAGGGGCCGGCAGCCCCGCCGAGGTCAACCTGCGCGACGGCGACATCGCCAACATGGGCTTCGCCCAGGCTGCGGACGTGCCGGTGGTCCTGGTCGGCGACATCGAGCGCGGCGGCGTGATCGCCCAGCTGGTCGGCACCTGGGAGCTGTTGGAAGCGGACGAGCGCGCCCGGGTCCGGGGCTACCTGGTCAACAAGTTCCGCGGCGACCCTGCCCTGTTCGCCGGCGCCCTGCCGATCCTGGCGGCGCGCACCGGCCTTGCCAGCTTCGGCACGATCACCTGGTGCGAGGCTGCGGCCGACCTGCCCAAGGAGGACATGCTGGGCTTGAGCGAGATCGCCCGGCAGCGCACGGACGCCCGGATCACCGTGGCGGTGCCGCGCCTGCCGCGCCTGTCCAACCTCGACGACCTCGACCCGCTCGCCCAGGAGCCCTCGGTGCGCCTCCTGCTGGTCGAGCCGAACCGGCCGATCCCCGCGGAAGCAGATTTGGTTTTGCTGCCCGGATCCAAGGCGACGATCGCCGACCTCGCCTTCCTGCGCGCCCAGGGCTGGCATGTCGACATCGCCGCCCATGTCCGCCGCGGCGGCCGCATACTCGGCCTGTGCGGCGGCTTCCAGATGCTGGGGCGCACGATCGCCGACCCGCTCGGCCTGGAAGGCCCGCCGGCCACCGTGCCGGGCCTGGGGCTCCTGGAGGTCGACACGGTGTTCGACCGGGAAAAGACGGGGCGCCAGGTGCAGGGCTCCGGCCCCGCCACCGGCACGGCGCTGCATGGCTACGAGATCCATCTGGGCCGCACCGAAGGCCCTGGGCTGGCGCGGCCGCTGGTCACCATCGAGGGCCACCCGGACGGTGCGGTGTCCGCGGATGGCCGGGTCGCCGGCTGCTACCTGCATGGCCTCCTCGCCAACGACGGATGGCGCGCCGCTTTCCTGCGCCGCCTCGACCCATCCGTGCGCTCGGTGCTGGACGCCGGCCGGCGCAGCGAGGCAGCACTGGATGCGCTGGCCCTGCATCTGGAAACCTGCCTGGACCTCGACCGGCTCCTGGCCGCCAGCAGCGCGCCCTGAGCCGATGATCCGGCATGGGCTTCATCGGGCGTTAACCATCCCGGGCGCATAAGGCTGGAAGCGAAGCAGCCCGGAACAATCGCTGGTGGCCAATCTATCGCTCGATCGCCGCCGGCTGGCGGCGCTGATGCGCCGCAGCCTGGAATCGGCGGTGCTCCTCGACCGCGCCGGCACGCCAATCGCCGCCCATGGCGCCTGGGCGGCCAGCCTGCTGGAAACGCGGGCCGGGCGGCGCAGGCTCGGCCGGGCCGCCCGACACGCCGCCGCTTGCCCGAACGCCCCGGATCTTGCCGGCTTCCTGCTGACGGCCCTGGAGGATGGCGAGCATCGTCCCCCAATCGGCTGGCTGGCCACGCCCGCATCCGCCGGCCCGGCGCCCGCCGGGGTGCCTGGTGTCGACGCCAGGACCGGCCTGATGACGCGGCCGGAGGCGGAACAAGCGCTGGCCGGCCTGCTCGATGCGGCCGCCCTGCGCGGGGAGGAGGTGGCGGTCCTCTACATCGACCTCGCGGACCTGCGCGCCATCAACGAGATCTGGGGCTGGCCCGCAGGCGACGCCGTGCTGGAAGCCGCGGCGAGCCGCCTGCGCGGGCTGGCCGGCCAGCCGGGACGCCTGGCGCGGGTCGGCGGCGACAAGTTCCTGATGCTGCTCCATCCCGTCCGTGGCGCCCAGCAGGTGGCCTGGCTGGCCGAGACGATCGCGGCCCGCCTGGAGGAGCCGGTTCCCTTCGGCGAGCAGGTCCTGACCTGCCGGGTCCGGGTCGGCGGCGCGGTCGGTGCTGGCAGCAAGTCCCAGCGGGGCGAGGAACTCATCGCCCATGCCCGCATGGCGCTGGACGGAGCCGGCACCGACGGGCGCCGCCGCTTCCACCCCTACCTTCCCGGCACGGCCGAGCGGCGCCGGCGGCAGCACGAGCTGGGCCAGGCGCTCAAACACGCGATCGGCCAGCGCCGGCTCAGCTTGGAATACCAGCCGCAACTTTCCTTCCGTCCCGGAGCGCGCCCCAAGGTGGAGGCGCTGCTGCGCTGGCACCATCCGGGCATGGGCTGGATCCCGCCCTCGGAATTCATCCCGATCGCCGAGAAGAACGGCCTGATCCTGCCGATCGGCCGGCTGGTCCTGGTGGAGGCCTGCCGGCAGGCGGTGCGCTGGGCGGCCGGTCCCCTGGGTGCGGTCGACGTGGCGGTCAACGTCTCGCCGGCCCAGTTCTCCTATCCGGAGATCTATGACGAGATCTGCCTGGTGCTGGAAGAGACCGGGCTGGACCCGCAGCAGCTCACCCTGGAGGTCACCGAGGGCCTGCTGGTCCAGGACGTCCAGGCGACCGCGCGCACCATCGGTCGGCTCAAGTCGGTCGGCCTGAAGATCGCCATCGACGATTTCGGCGCCGGGCATTCCTCCCTGGCCTACCTCGCCGGCTTCGCGGCCGACGAGCTCAAGATGGACCGCTGCTTCCTGGAATCCGGTCCGGCCGGCGCCCAGGCGACCCAGATCATCACCGCCATCGTCGCCCTGGCCCATCGCCTGGGCATGCAGGTCGTCGCCGAGGGCGTGGAAACCGCCGCCCAGCTGCAGGCGCTGGAAAAGATCGGCTGCGACCGGATCCAGGGCTTCTACCACGCCCGGCCGATGCCCGCGGCGGCCGTCGAAGACTTTCTCCTGGCGCAGCCCAGGATCCGTCCGAAGCGGACGGATCCCGTCAGCCGGCCGCCCGCGATCCGCCCGGCCGGCGCCGCGGGCTAGGCGGCGAGCCCCCCGCTAGCAATGGACCCCCGGCGCTCCGCCATCCGGCACTGATCCTCGTGGCGCCAAGGCCGATCAATGCTATGCTGGCCTGTTCCCTGCAGTGCTATGGCCGGTCGCGTTCCTGCGAAGGGACGCTTTTGCACGAACGAACCCGAGAAAGAGATTTTATCAAGAAAAATCATATACTTATCTTCATAGGAATTGCGCACCCGACGTAACGACCTGAACCTCACATGGACCCTGGTCGCCCAGCGCCCTGGTCAGCCTGCCACCCAGCACCAGCCAGCGCCGACCAGCAGCACCATCACCGCCCAGGACAGCCAGAGCAGGTCCAGGCTTCGCCGGACGTCCGTGGCGGTCACCTCGGCGCGGCCGGCGCCGATCCAGTGCGCGACCGACGCGACCCCGCCATAGGTCCGCGGCCCGCACAGCCGGATGCCGAGCGCGCCGGCGAACGCCGCCTCGGGCCAGCCGGCATTGGGCGAGCGGTGCAGCCGCGCGTCCCGCCGGACCGTGCGCCAGGCGGTGCCTGGGCTGGCGCCAGGCAGGAGCGCGGCCGCCGCCACGACCAGCAGGGCCGTGAGCCGGGAGGCCGGCAGGTTGACGAGATCGTCGAGCCGTGCCGCCGCCCGGCCGAAGTCCAGGTAGCGCGCGCTCTTGTGCCCGATCATGCTGTCCATGGTGTTGACCGCCTTGTAGGCGATCAGGCCCGGCAGCCCCAGCAGGAGCGCCCACACCAGGGGTGCTATCACGCCGTCGCTGAAGTTCTCGGCGGCCGATTCGACCGCGGCCCGGCCCACGGCCGGCATGTCCAGCCGGTCCGGATCCCGGCCGACGATCATCGCCACCTTCCGGCGCGCCGCCTCGATGCCCTCGTCCATGCCGCGGGCGACCGCGAGCACATGGTCGGACAGGGAGCGCTGCGCCAGCAGGACGCCGCCGATCACGGCCTCGACGATCCAGCCGTGCTCGACCGCCCGCGCCGGCAGGTGCACGAGGAGGCCCAGGGCCAGGGCGCCGGCCAGGACGATGGCCACCAGCAGCATTCCACGTCGGCGCTTGGCGGCAGGCGATGCGGTCGGATCCAGCAGCCGCCGCTCCAGCGCCGTGACCGTGCGCCCGATCAGGACGACGGGATGCGGCAGGCGGCGCCACAGCCAGGGCGGGTCGCCCACGGCCGCGTCCAGCAGGAGGGCCAGGAGCAGCCAGGTCAGCAGGCGTTCGGGCGAATCCAGGAGCAAGGCGATGCCGTTTTCACGAAAGATGTCGGATACGGGCCATTGGCGGCCGCCCGGCGACGCTGCTATCCACCGCCGGCAATCGGAAGCGCAAGCGTCATCGGCGAGGACGGCATGAGCAGGATCGGCGTGATGATCTGCGGTCACGGATCGCGTGACGTGGAGGCGACCCACGAGTTCGCCGCCCTGGTGGCGCATCTGAAGCGGCATTATGCGGACCATCCGGTGGAGGCCGGCTACCTGGAGTTCGCCCGGCCGGTCATCCGGGACGGGCTCGACCGGCTGAAGGAGAAGGGCGTCACCGAGATCCTGGCGATGCCCGCCATGCTGTTCGCTGCCGGCCACGTGAAGAACGACGTGCCCTCGGTCCTGAACGCCTGGGCGGCCGAGAACCCGGGCGTCACGGTCAGGATGGCGCGCGACCTGGCGATCGACGCCAAGCTCCTGCGCGCCGCCGCCGACCGGATCGAGGCGGCGCTGGCGATGGCGTCGGACGAGGTCACCCGCGCCGACACGCTCCTGCTCCTGGTCGGCCGCGGCACCTCGGACAGCGACGCCAACGGCAATGTCAGCAAGGTCACCCGGATGCTGTGGGAAGGCATGGGCTTCGGCCATGCCGAGACCGGCTATTCCGGCGTCGCTCATCCCCGCACCGACGAGGCCCTGCGCCGCGCCATCCGGCTGGGCTACCGGCGGATCGTGGTGTTCCCCTATTTCCTGTTCACCGGCGTGCTGGTGCAGCGGATCTACGAGCAGGCGCGGGCGGTGGCGGCCGAGCACCCGCAGGTCGAGGTGATCGAGGCCGGCTACCTCAACGACCACCCCCTCGTGATCGAGACCTTCGTCGACCGGATCGACGGCATCGCCACCGGCGACACCGCGATGAACTGCCAGCTCTGCAAGTACCGCACCCAGGTCCTGGGCTTCGAGCACGACCTGGGGGCACCCCAGGAAAGCCACCACCACCATGTCGAGGGCATCGGCACCGATGTCGACCACCACCATCATCACGGCGACCACCACCATGGCCACCATCACCACCATCACGGGCATGGGCACGGCCACGGCCATCACCACCACGACGAGCCGCAAGGTGCGAAGGTGGTGCCGCTGAAGGACGGCGGGACGCGCCGCAGCGGATGAGCGACTGGCTGAAGGACCCGGCGGAGATCTACCGCCGCTCGTTCGCGACCATCCGGGCCGAGGCGGAACTGGACCGGCTGCCGGAACCGGTCCGCCCGATCGTCGTGCGGATGATCCATGCCTGCGGCATGGTCGATCTGGCCGCGGACCTGCGTAGTCACGGCGACCCGGCATCGGCCGTCCGGCAGGCGCTGGCCGACCGCCGCCCGATCCTGATCGATGCCCGCATGGTCGCGGCCGGCCTGCTCCATGACAGCCTGCCAGCCGGATGCCGTGTCGTCTGTGGCCTGGAGGATCCGACCCTGGCCGAAGCCGCCAGGTCGCAGGCGACCACCCGCTCCGCCGCCCTGGTGACGCGCTGGCGCCCGTTCCTGGAGGGCGCGGTCGTGGTGATCGGCAACGCGCCCACCGCCCTGTTCCAGCTCCTGGACGAACTGCGCGCCGGTGCCCCCCGGCCGGCGGCGGTCCTCGCCACGCCGGTGGGCTTCATCGGGGCGGCGGAAAGCAAGCAGGCGCTGGTCGAGGCGGGGCTGGGCATTCCCTACGTCACCCTGCTCGGCCGCCGCGGCGGCAGTGCCATGGCGGCCGCGGCCTTCAACGCCTGCCTCGTGGGGGCCGGATGAGCGCGCCCTGGCTTTCCGTGGTCGGCATCGGCGAGGACGGCCTCCCGGCCCTTTGCGCCGAGGCCAGCCGCGTGGTCGCCAGCGCCGACCTGTTCATCGGCGGCAGCCGGCACCTGGCGATGCTGGGCGACGACCCGCGCCCGCGCCTGCCCTGGCAGGTGCCGCTGGAGCCCTCGATCGAGCACCTGGCGAGCCTGCGCCGGCACCGCGTCGTGGTGCTGGCCTCCGGCGATCCCTTGTGGTTCGGCGTGGCCCGCCGCCTGGTGGCCCGGTTCGGCGAGGCCGCGGTCACCGTGGTCCCGCACGTCGCTTCCATGCAGCTCGCCTGCGCGCGGCTGCGCTGGTCGCTGAGCGAGGCCGAGGTGGTGACCATCCACGGCCGGCCGGCCGAGCGGCTGGTCCGCTGGCTGCAGCCCGGCCGCCGCCTGGTGATCCTGTGCGCCGACGGCGGCTGCCCCGCCCGGATCGCTACTCTGCTGCAGGCCCACGGCTTCGGGCGCGCCCGGCTGCGGGTGCTGGAGCATCTGGGCGGGCCGGAAGAGAAGGTCGCCGAGATCGGGCTGGACGAGGCGCTCCGGCACCGCTTCCGCGACCTGGTGGTGGTCGGCCTGGAGGTCCCGCCCTGCGACGGGCCGGTGCGCCCCCTGGTCCCGGGGCTGCCGGACGACGCCTTCCTCCATGACGGGCAGATCACCAAGCGCGAGGTCCGTGCCGCCACCCTGGCGCGGCTGGCGCCGATCCCGGGCGAGCGGCTCTGGGACATCGGCGCCGGCAGCGGCTCGATCGCGATCGAGTGGCTGCGCGCCCAGCCGGGCACCCGCGCCGTGGCGGTCGAGCGCGTGCCGGAGCGAGCCGCCCGCATCCGCCAGAACGCCCTGCGGCTCGGCACGCCGGAACTCGCCGTGATCGAGGGCAGCGCCCCCGACATGCTGGACGGCCTGCCCGAGCCGGACGCGATCTTCCTGGGCGGCGGCGTCGGCACGCCCGGCCTGCTCCAGGCCCTGGCCGACCGCCTGCCGCGCGGCGGCCGGCTGGTGGCGAACGCGGTGACCCTGGACGGCGAAGCGGCCCTCCTGGCCGCCCGGCGGCAGCATGGCGGCGAGCTTGCCCGGCTGGCGGTCAGCCGTGCCGAGGCGGTCGGCGGCGTGCTCGCCTGGCGCGCCCTGGCACCGGTCAGCCAATGGTCCTGGACCCGGCTATGACCCAGCTGTTCGGGATCGGGGTCGGCCCGGGCGATCCGGAGCTGGTGACGGTGAAGGCCGCGCGCCTGATCGGCACCCTGCCGGTCCTGGCCCATGTCGGTGCCGACGGGCGCCCGAGCCGGGCACGCAACATCGTGGCCGGCCTGATCCCGGCTTCGACGGACGAGATCAGTGGCGACCTGCCGATGCGCTGCGCCGCCGAGGCGGCCCGCCCAGTCTATGACGAGCTGGCCTGGCGCATCGCCCAGGAAATAGAGACGGGGCGCCCGGTGGGCTTCCTGTGCGAGGGCGACCCGCTGCTCTACGGCTCGTTCGTGGCGATCCTGGACCGGCTGGGCGCCAGCGTGCCGGTCACGGTGGTGCCGGGCATCACCTCGATCGCCGCTGCGGCCGCGCGTTCCCGCCATGTCCTGGCCCTGCGCGACGAGGCCCTGGCGATCCTGCCGGCCACTGCCCCCGACCACCGCCTGCGGGAAGGGCTGGCCGCTGCCGACAGCGTCGCCATCCTCAAGGTCGGCCGCCATCTGCCCCGGATCCGGTCGCTGCTGGCCGAGGCCGGCCTCGCAGACCAAGCCCAGCTGCTGACCGAGATCGGCAGCGCTGTGGAAACCATCCGGCCGCTGGCCGACGTCACCGACGACCGCCTGCCCTACTTCGCCCTGATCCTGGCCCGTCGCCCGCGCGAGGCACGATGACCGCCCCCGCCCGAGGCGCTGCCACCGCCATCGTCATCCTGGGCGCGCGCAGCCGTAGGCTTGCCGCGCGCATCGCCGCTGCCCTGCAGGGGGCCGAGATCCACGCCCCAGCCGACAGCGGGGTCGAGACCGACCGGCACTTTGCCAGGGCCGCCCTGCACCTGCGCGCCCTCTACCAGGAGCGGGTGCCCATCATCCTGATCGGCGCCGCCGCGATCGCGATCCGCGCCACCGCCCCGGTGCTCGCTGCCAAGCACGAGGAACCGCCCTTGCTGGCGGTCGCCGAGGATGGCTCGGTGGTCGTCCCGCTGCTGGGCGGCCATCGCGGCGCCAATGCGCTGGCGCGGCAGGTAGCCGAGGCGCTGGGTGCGGTCGCCGCGATCACCACCGCGGGCGACCTGCGCCTGGGGCTTGCCCTGGACGAGCCGCCCGAAGGCTTCGCCTGTCCCGACCCGAAGCCGGCCAAGCCGATCACCGCCCATCTCCTGGAAGGCGGTGCGGTCGCCCTGGACGATCCGGCAGGCCTCGCCGGAGCGGCCGGCCTGTCCGGCCTGCCCGTCGATCCCGGCAGCTCCCGCACGCTGGCGATCACCCACCACCGCCAGCCGACAGCGCCGGATCGCCTCGTCTGGCACCCACGGACCCTGGCCCTGGGTGTCGGCTGCGAGCGCAACGCCCCGGCCGGTCTGCTGATCGACCATGTGGACGCGACCCTGGCCGCAGCGGATCTGGCACCCGAAGCAATCGCCTGCGTCTCCTCGATCGACCTCAAGGCCGACGAGCCCGCCATCGCGGCGCTGTCTGCCCATCTGGGCGTGCCCGCCCGCTTCTTCACCGCCGAGGAACTCCTGCGCGAGACCCCGCGCCTTTCCAGCCGCTCGGACACGGTCTTCCGCGAGGTCGGCTGCTATGGCGTCGCCGAGGGTGCTGCCCTGGCGGCGGCCGGAAACGTCGGGAGCCTGCTGGTCGACAAGCGCCGCGGGCAGCGCGTCACCTGCGCGGTTGCCCTGGCGCCGGCTCCCCTGGATCCCGCCCGCATCGGCCGGGCGCGCGGCCGGCTCGCCGTGCTGGGCGTCGGCCCGGGCCAGCGGCCATGGCGCACCCTGGAAAGCGAGCTTCTCCTGGCGCAGGCCACCGATGTGGTCGGCTACGGCCTCTACCTCGACCTCGCGGCCGACCTGATCGGCCACTGCACCCGCCATGACTTCGCCCTGGGCGAGGAGGAGGCACGCTGCCGCCATGCCTTGAGCCTGGCCGCCACCGGTCGGGACGTCGCCCTGGTCTGTTCCGGCGATCCCGGCGTATTCGCCATGGCCTCGCCGCTGGTGGAACTGCTGGAACGGCCGGATGACCCGAACTGGCAGCGGGTGGAGCTGGTGGTTGCGCCCGGGATCAGCGCCATGCAGGCGGCAGCGGCCCGCCTCGGCGCACCGCTGGGCCACGATTTCTGCGCGATCTCGCTATCCGACCTGCTCACGCCCAGGACCGACATCGAGCGCCGGCTCCATGCTGCGGCCGAGGGTGACTTCGTGATCGCCTTCTACAATCCGGTGAGCCGTCGGCGCCGGGACTTGCTGCCGCTGGCCCGGGAAATCCTGCTGCGGCACCGTCCGGCCGATACGCCGGTCGCGGTGGCGCGCAGCCTGGGCCGGCCGGAGGAGGCGATCGAGGTCACCACGCTGGGCCTGCTGGATGCCGAGCGGGTCGACATGCTCTCGCTGGTGCTGGTCGGCTCCTCCAACAGCCGCCGGCTCACCCTGCCCTCCGGCCGCGTCCTGATCCTGACGCCGCGCGGCTACGACCGGAAAATCCATCCATGACCGTGCATTTCATCGGCGCTGGCCCCGGCGCCCCCGATCTCATCACCGTGCGCGGCCTGGAGCTGATCCGGCGCTGCCCGGTCTGTCTTTACGCCGGCTCGCTGGTACCGCGCGCGATCGTGGACGCCGCACCCGCCGATGCGGAGGTGGTCGACACGGCACCGCTCCATCTGGACCAGATCATCGCCCTGATCGAGAACGCCCATGCGAACGGCCATGACGTGGCGCGCGTCCATTCGGGCGACCCTTCGATCTACGGGGCGATCGCCGAGCAGATCCGCCGGCTGGAAGCGCTGGGCATCCCGTTCACCATCACGCCCGGCGTTCCGGCCTTCGCCGCCGCTGCCGCCGAGCTCGGCTCTGAGCTGACCCTGCCGGGCATCGCGCAGTCGGTGATCCTGACCCGCACCGCCATGCGCGCCTCGGCCATGCCGGTGGGCGAGGATCTTGCCGCCTTCGCGCGCACCGGCGCCACCCTCGCCATCCATCTGTCGATCAACAACCTCGCCAACGTCGTCCGCGAGCTGACGCCGGTGCTGGGCGATGACATGCCGGTCGTGGTGATCTACCGTGCCACCTGGCCGGACCAGCAGATCGTCCGCGGCACGCTCGCCGACATCCGTTCAAAGGTGAAGGGGCTTGGCCTCACCCGCACCGCCCTGATCATGGTCGGCCGGGTGCTGGACCCCGGTGCCTTTGCCGACAGCCGGCTCTATGCGGCCGACCACACCCATGTGCTACGCCCGGAGCCCGGCCAGCCAGGCGAGCGCGCCCGCGACATCGTGGACGAGCGGGCCGTCCGGTAGCGGCGGCCGCGCCAGCATCACGACCGGCAGCGACAGCGCACGCGCCGCCAGGATCTTGGCCTCGGTCGCGGCGCCGCCCGAAGCCTTGGTCACCAGGGCATCGACGCCATAGCGACGCAGCAGGCCGATCTCGTCCTTGAGCGTGAACGGCGGCCGCGCCTGGATCGCCAGCACGCCGGGCGGCAGCCCCGCCACAGGCTCGATCGTGCGCACCACCAGCCGCATCCGGCCGGCCAGGGCCAGGAATTGCTCCAGGCCCTCCTGCCCGGTCGACAGGAAGGCCGTCTTACCGAAGGCGGGGAGCACCCGCACCGCTTCCGCCACGTCGGCTACTTCCGACCAGCGGTCCTCCGCCTGCCGCTGCCAGGAAGGCCGCACCAGGCGCAGCCGGGGAACTGCTGCCGCCCGGCAGGCCTGCGCGGCATGATGCGGCATTTGCCGGGCAAACGGATGGGTGGCATCGACCACTGCCGCCGGCCGGTGCTGCCCGAGCCACGCGGCCAGCCCGGCTGCCCCGCCGAACCCGCCGGTGCGGATCGCACCCGCGATCGTCCCCGGCTGCCGGGTCCGCCCGGCCAGGGAGGTCAGCGGATGCCAGGAGTCGCTTACGTCCAGGCAGGCGGCCAGGGCCGCCGCCTCGGCGCTTCCGCCCAGGATCAGGACCAGCCTGCGGCCCATCCGACCTCGCTGCCCTTGCGGTCGTAGATCCGCACCTCGACCGCCACCTTCGCGCCGACCGCCTCCCGCGCCACGTCGCGCGCCTGCACGGCGACGTGGCGCGGCAGCGGGAAGCCGAGCCGGTCGGCTTCCCCGAGCAGTTCCAGCGCCGTATTGGCGGTGGCAGCCGCCGCGACCAGCTCGTCCGGCGCGCCTATGCGCCGCAGGAAGCCTTCCAGGGCCTCCGGGCGCATCGGGTTGCGCGACGAGTGCAGGTCCATCGCACCCTGCGCCAGCTTGGTGAGCTTGGCGAAGCCGCCCGCCAGGGTCAGGCGCGGGACCGGATGGTTCCTCAGGTATTTCAGCGTCCCGCCCACGAAATCGCCCATGTCGAGCAGCGCCATGTCCGGCAGCCCATAATGCGCCTTCACCGCCGCTTCCGAGGTCGAGCCGGTCGAGGCGGCGACGTGGCCGAGACCCGCGGCGCGCGCCACGTCGATGCCGCGATGGATCGAGTGGATCCAGGCCGAGCAGGAGAACGGGATCACCACGCCGGTGGTGCCCAGGATCGACAGGCCGCCGACAATGCCGAGCCTGGGGTTCCAGGTCTTGGCCGCGATGGATTCGCCGCCGGGGATGGCCACCGTCACCACGAGGTCGGCGGGCTCGCCCGTGGCGGCCGCCACCTCCTCCAGCGCCTGGCGGATCATCGCGCGCGGCCCGGGATTGATCGCGGGCTCCCCTGGCGGAAGCGGCAGCCCCGGCCGTGTCACCGTGCCGACGCCGGGGCCGGCCGCAAACCGCACCCCGCTGTTCGGCGCGCCGCGGGTGACGGTCACCTCAACCCGGCAGCCATGGGTGACGTCGGGATCGTCGCCGGCATCCTTGACCACGGCGGCGAAGGCTGCATCCGCCTGCAGCCTTGCATCGGCCAGCGGCAGCCGCGCCACGCCGCCGCGCGGCAGCGTCACCGGCACCGGATCCGGAAAGCCGCCGCCGGCAAGCGCGCTGAACGCCGCCTTCGCGGCCGCGGTGGCACAGGTGCCGGTGGTCCAGCCGCGACGAAGCGCTGTTCGATGTTCGCCGGTACTCGGTTCTGTCGCCACGCTCCGCTATCCTGCCATCGGCCGGCCACCAGGGAAGAGATCCATCAGCTCAGCCCCCACCCTCCTGCTTGCCGCACCCGTGTCGGGCTCGGGCAAGACCGCGATCACCGCTGCGATCCTGCGCGCCTTGCGCAACCGCGGCCAGGCCGTCGGCGCGTTCAAGGTCGGGCCCGATTATATCGACCCGGCTTTCCACCAGGCAGCCAGCGGCCGCCCCTGCGTCAATGTCGACCCCTGGGGCATGCGGGTCGCGACCCAGACCTCGATCCTGGAGCAGGCCGGCCTGGAGGTCGACCTCCTGATCGGCGAGGGCGTGATGGGCCTGTTCGACGGCGCCGCCGACGGCACCGGGGCCACTGCCGACCTGGCCGCCACCCTCGCGATCCCGGTGATCTTGGTGGTCAACGCTAAGGGCATGGGCGCGTCGGCGGCGGCCCTGATCGAGGGGTTCCGCGACCATCGTGACGACGTGGTGGTGGCCGGCATCGTCTTCAACCGGGTGCGCACCGACACTCATGCCCGGCTCCTGCGCGAAGCCTGCGAGGCGCGGTTTGCCCTGCCGATCCTGGGCTTCCTGCCCGATCACGATTCGCTGCGCCTGCCCGAGCGCCATCTGGGCCTGGTCCAAGCCCGCGAGATCGCCGGCCTCGATGAGAGGCTGGACGAGGCTGCCAGGCTGGTCGAGCGCCACCTGGACCTGCCGCGGCTGGCGCGCCTGGCCCGCTTCCCGGTGGTGAGCGCGCTCACCCATCGCGTGGCCCCGCTCGCCCCGCTGGGCCAGCGGATCGCCCTGGCCGACGACGATGCCTTCGCCTTCGCCTATCCCTCCACCGTGATGGGCTGGCGGGCTCGGGGCGCCGAGATCCTGCCCTTCTCGCCGCTCGCCGACCAGGCGCCCGATCCGGATGCCGATGCCGTGTACCTGCCGGGCGGCTACCCGGAGCTGCACGCGGGCAGGCTCGCCACCGCCACCCGGTTCCGGCGCGGCATGTACGAACTGGCCGACCGCGGCGCCACCATCTATGGCGAGTGCGGCGGCTACATGGTGCTGGGCGAGACGCTGGTCGACCGGGCCGGCATGGCCCATCCCATGATCGGCCTCCTGCCGGTGGCTACCAGCTTCGCCACGCCGCGCCTGCACCTGGGCTACCGGCGCGCGATCGGCCGGCGCTCCTCGCCCCTGGGCCTGCCGCGCGCTGCCTGGCGGGCGCACGAGTTCCATTACGCCAGCGAGCTGGAAGCGCGCGGACCCCGGCTGTTCGGCCTGACCGACGCCCGCGGCGGCACGCTGGCCGATGCCGGCTGCGTGGCCGGGCGGGTCTGCGGCAGCTTCGTCCACCTGATCGATCGCGCCGACTGACCGCCTAGAGGCGGCCGTCCACGCCCGCATCGGCAAAGCTCGCCATGCCGCTGTGGCAGGCCAGCGCCGCCTGGACGATGCCGATCGCCAGGGCCGCCCCCGACGCCTCGCCCAGGCGCATGTCCAGGTCCAGGAGCGGCTGCAGGCCGAGCCTCGCCAGCAGGGCGCGGTGGGCATGCTCGGCCGAGACATGCCCGGCCAGGCAATGGTCGAGCGCGCTGCGCTCCTGGCAGAACAGCACGGCCGCCGCCGCGCCTGCCACGAACCCGTCCAGGATCACCGGCACCCGGCGCCGCCGCGCCTCGAGGATGCAGCCGGCCATGGCCGCCAGCTCGTAGCCGCCCAGCACGCGCAGGATTTCCGCAGGCTCCTCCAGCCGGCCGGCATGGCGGGCAAGGCCACGGTCGATGACCGCCGCCTTGCGCTGGACCCCTTCCGCATCCAGCCCGGTGCCGGGGCCGCACCATTCCAGCCCCGCCCCGCCAAACAAAGCGGCGCACAGCGCTGCCGCCGTCGCGGTGTTGCCGATCCCCATCTCGCCGATCGCGATCAGGTCGACCCCGTCCCGCACCGTCCTGGCACCGGCTGCCAGCGCGGTCGCCATCTCGGCGGGCTCCATCGCCTCGGCCACCGTCCAGTCACGGGTAGTCCAGTGCGGGAACGGGTCGTGCACCGACAGCCTGGCCCCGCAGCTGCGCGCGAGTTGGTTGACCGCGGCACCGCCGCTGCGGAAGTTGCGCACCATCTGGTCGGTGACGCTGGCCGGGAAGGCGGAGACGCCCTGCGCCGTCACCCCATGCCGCCCGACGAAGACGTGGATCTCGACCCGCTCCAGCCGCGGCGGATGGCGGCCCTGCCAGGCCGACAAGTGAGCCGCCACCTCTTCCAGGCGCCCGAGCGCGCCCGCCGGCTTGGTCAGCACCGCCTCGCGGGTGCGGGCCGCGGCCCGTGCGTCGGCGTCCGCTTCCGGCAGTCCGGCCGTGTCGAGGATCGTCCTGGTCATGCCCGCTCCCGCCCCTGGCGATTTACCTGGCCGCGTCCTGCAGGCAGGTTGCCGCGGCCGGAATGGGCTGCACGGACACAGGACTTGCTCGACGACGTCAAGACAGCGCTGCAGTTCCTGACCCGCCTGCCGGTCCAGGTGCCGGCGGCAAGCGGCATGGCAGGTGTCGCGCGCGCCGCCTGGGCCTTCCCGCTGGTCGGGCTGGTGGTGGGCTTGGCCGGCGCCATCGCCTTCACCCTGGCCTTGCGCGTGGGATTGCCGCCCGCCATCGCGGCGATCCTGGCGCTGGCCGCCACGATCCTGGTTACCGGCGCGCTGCACGAGGACGGGCTGGCCGACCTGTTCGACGCGCTGGGCGGACATGCCGGGCGCGCCCGTGCGCTGGAGATCATGCGCGACAGCCGGATCGGCACCTACGGGACCCTGGCGCTGCTCCTCGGCCTGTCGCTGCGCGCGGCAGCACTCGCCACCCTCGCGGCTCCCTGGGCCGTCGGCACGGCGCTGGTCGTGGCCGGCTGCATCTCGCGCGCGCTCATGGCGCTGCTGATGGCGCTCCAGCACCCGGCGCGCAGCGACGGCCTTGGCGCCGCCGCCGGCCGGGTGACGACCGGACGCGCCATCCTGGCCTGCCTGCTCGGTGCTGTCTCCCTGCTCGCCTGCCCGTCGCCCGCGTCGGCGTTCGCGGTCCTGGCCGCTTCGGTCACCCTCTTCCTACTGCTGGAACGCTGGACCCGCAGTCGCCTGGGCGGCTTCACCGGCGACACGGTGGGCGCCACCCAGCAGCTCTGCGAGACCGCCTGCCTCCTGGCCCTCGCCGCGTCCACGTGACCGGAGGCCTGCCTCGAGAACTCATTTGGCACGATCGGAAATTGCGGGTATATGCCCGCTTCATGGCCCGAACATGCTATTGCGCGGTGCTGCGCACCGCCGCCCGCAAGATGACCGCCCTCTATGACGAGGCGCTGAAGCCGGTCGGGATCCAGCTGGCCCAGTTCAGCCTTCTGCGCAGCATCGAGCGGACCGAGCCCGTCTCGCTCACCGAGCTCGGCCGGCGCACCGAACTCGACCGCTCCACGGTCGGTCGGAACGTCCGCCTGCTGCAGCGCATGGGCCTGGTCCGGATCGCGCCGGGCGCCGACCAGCGCGAAGCGACCGTGCGCCTGGAGGAGGCTGGCCGGGCAGTCCTGCAGGAAGGTGCCCCGCTGTGGGACCGGGCGCAGCGCACCGTCGAGGCGAAGCTCGGTGCCAAGGCTGCGGTGCAGCTGCGCGACCTCCTGGAAAGCTTTTGATTGGCCGGATGCGGGTACCTACCCGGGAATGGAGACCATCGCATGACCCTCCCCGCAGCCTTATCCTCGCGGCTCGCCCGGCATGGCATCCACTATGGCTGGGTGATCGCCGCCACGACCTTTCTCGCCATGCTGGCGACCGCCGGCGCGCTCGGTGCGCCAGGGGTCATGATCGTCCCCCTGCAGCAGGAGTTCGGCTGGCAGACGTCGGAGATATCCGCGGCGCTGGCGGTCCGCCTGGTCCTGTTCGGCCTGATGGGGCCGTTCGCCGCCGCGTTCATGAACCATTTCGGGATCCGCCGGGTGGTGGGCAGTGCGCTGCTCATGATCATGGCCGGCCTGCTCGGCTCCTTCGCCATGGACGAGGTGTGGCAGCTGGTCCTCCTGTGGGGAGTCATCGTCGGGGTCGGCACCGGCATGACGGCATTGGTGCTGGGTGCCACCGTCGCCACCCACTGGTTCTCCAAGCGGCGCGGCCTGGTGGTCGGCCTCATGACCGCCAGCAACGCCACGGGCCAGCTCGTGTTCCTCCCGCTCCTGGCGGAGCTGACCGGCCAGGTCGGCTGGCGCCTGGCGCTCTGCCTGGTGCTGGGCATGATCCTGCTGGCGATGGTCCTGGTCATGCTCCTGATGCGCGACCGGCCAGCCGATCTCGGGCTCGCCCCTTACGGCGACCTCCATCCCGAGCCGGCGCCGGCCGAGCGCCGCGGCTTGGCCGCGCTGCTCCTGTCGCCCCTCGTGGCGCTGCGGGACGCCGCCGCCAGCCACACCTTCTGGGTGCTGTTCGGGACGTTCTTCATCTGCGGGGTCAGCACCAACGGGCTGATCCAGACCCACTGGATCACCCTCTGCGGCGACTACGGCCTCGCACCGGTCGGTGCCGCCGGCATCCTGGCGCTGATCGGCCTGTTCGACTTCGTCGGCACGATCCTCTCGGGCTGGCTGTCCGACCGCTACGACAATCGCTGGCTCCTGTTCTGGTACTACGGACTGCGTGGCCTTTCCCTCCTGTTCCTTCCGCTCACCGGCTTCTCGTTCTACGGCCTGTCGCTGTTCGCGGTGTTCTATGGCCTGGACTGGGTGGCGACCGTCCCGCCGACGGTGCGGCTCGCTGCCGAACGGTTCGGGCGCGAGCGGTCGAACCTCGTGTTCGGCTGGATCTTCACCGGTCACCAGCTGGGTGCTGCCGCTGCCGCCTATGGCGGCGGTGCCGCGCGCGACGGCTTCGCGTCCTATCTTCCCGCCCTGTATGCCGCCGGCGCCCTGTGCCTCCTGGCCTCCCTTCTCGTCCTGACCATGCGCCGCCAGTCCTTGCCCACAACCGCCGCTCCCGAGCCGGGCCGGGCCTGACGCGCAGCCCCGCGTCGCCGCTTGCCGAGCAGGGTGGGTTGTCGGCAAACTCGGCATGTCGGGGGGTGTCGGATGAAGCTTATCGGATCGTTCTCGTTCGTTCTGTCGGTTCTGCCGCTGGCAGCAGCACTCGCCCAGGAACCGGCGCCTCCGCCCGCTGACGCACCGAAATCGGTCGAGGACGTCCAGGCCCTGGTCGACAAGATCAAGCGTCAGCTGCAAGAGATGGACGCTGCCACCAAGCAGCGCGACGAGGGGCTGCAGTTCCTCCAGGACCAGATCGACAAGGCGGCCGGGCGGCTGGAAGGTAGCGACGCCACCAACGAGGCGCTGCGTGCCAAGGTGGGCGAACTGGGCACCACCGTGGACGACCTGGCGGCGCAGCAGAAGACGCTGGACGAGAGCCTGCAGGCAACGGCGCGGGAAAAGGAGACGCTGGAGCAGCAGCTGGCCCGGAAGATCTCCGAGTTGGAGGCGGTGCTGGCGGCCGAGCGCCAGAGCAGTGCCGCTTCCCTGGCGGCGAGCCAGCAGAAGGTCGACCAGGGCACTGCCCGGGTGACGGCCTTGGAGGGCGAGCTGGCCGCCGAGCGGTCCCGCCTGCAGGCGGCGCTCACGCAGGAGCAGGCGGCCGCCAGCCAGGCGACCTCCACCCTGGAAAGCACCCGGTCCGAGCTCACCCTGGCGCGGGCGCGGATCGCCGAGCTGGAAAAGCTGCTGGATACCACCCGGACGGCGCTGGTCGCCGTGGAAGGGACGCTCGGCGAAACGCGCAGCCGCGTCGACGACCAGCAGGCCACCATCGAGGATCTGGGCCAGCGCCTGAACGAGGCCCTGGCGCGCAAGGTCGAGGAATTATCGCGCTACCGGTCGGAGTTCTTCGGGACGCTGAGCCAGGCCCTGGGCAATCGGCCGGACATCAGGGTGGTCGGCGACCGGTTCGTGCTGCAGTCCGAGCTGCTGTTCGACCCGGGCTCCGCGGAGATCGGGCCGGAAGGCCGGGCCGAGCTGGCCAAGGTCGCCGACACGCTGAAGCAGATCGCGGCGACCATTCCCGAGGATGTGCCCTGGATCCTCCGGGTGGACGGCCATACCGACCGGCAGCCGATCAACAGCAGCCGGTTCGCCTCGAACTGGGACCTGTCGACCGCCCGGGCCGTGGCCGTGGTGCAGTACCTGATCTCGCGCGGCCTGCCCCCGGAGCGGCTGGCGGCCGCAGGCTTCGGCGAATACAAGCCGCTCGATGGCCGGGACGACGAGATCGCCTATCGGCGCAACCGCCGGATCGAATTCAAACTGACGGAGAACTGACGATGGCGCGCCATTCGATCATCCTGGACTGCGATCCGGGCCAGGACGACGCCATCGCCATCCTCCTGGCCCTGGGCTCGCCGGACGAGATCGAGCTGCTGGGTATCACGACGGTGGCCGGCAACGTCCCGCTCGGCCTGACCCGGGTGAACGCGCGCAAGATGGTGGAGCTGGCCGGAAGGGCGGACGTCCCGGTCTGGGCGGGCTGCGACCGCCCGCTCGTGCGCGCGCTGGAAACGGCGGAATATGTCCATGGCGAGACCGGGCTGAACGGCGCGGTGCTGCCGGAGCCGGTAAGCGCCCTGCAGCCGGGCCATGCCGTGGATGCGATCATCGACCTGGTGATGGCGCGTCCGCCGCGCAGCGTCACGATCTGCGCGGTGGGGCCGCTCACCAACGTCGCGATGGCGATCCGCAAGGAGCCGCACCTTACCCAGCGGGTGAAGGAGATCGTGCTGATGGGCGGCGCGGTCGAGCTCGGCAACGTGACGCCGGCCGCCGAGTTCAACATCTATGTCGACCCGCACGCCGCCGACATCGTGTTCCGCGCCGGGATCCCGATCACCATGTTCGGCCTGGACGTGACCCACCAGGTGCTGGTCACAGCGGAGCGTCTGGAGCGGATCAGGTCGATCGGCGGCAAGGTCGCCGAGGCCGCCCATGGCCTGCTCGACTTCTTCAACCGTTTCGACATGGAGCGCTACGACGCGCCCGGAGCGCCCCTGCACGATCCCTGCGTGATCGCCTGGCTGATCGAGCCGTCGATCTTTTCCGGCAAGGCCTGCCCGGTCGAGATCGAGCTGGAAGGCCGCTCGGTGGGGCGCACCCTGGTCGACTGGTGGAACAGCGACCGCCGCCCGCCCAACGCCATGGTGATGCGGGAGGTCGATGCCGGCCGCTTCTTCGCCCTGCTGACCGAGCGGCTGGAACGCCTTTGAGCGCAGCGCCGCAGCGGCCCTGCGCGACGGTGCCGTTCAGAAGTGACCCGGCGCCTTCCCGAACAGGCGGACCTTGACCATCTCGGCGTGGTGCGGCAGGCGCGGCCAGGCGAGCGCGCCGATGTCGACGCTGGCGCGGATGCTGTTCCAGTTGACGATCCACCAGCGGATCAGGGCCAGGCGGCAGGCGGTGCGCTCCGTCGGGGTCAGGTTCTCCCGGCGCACCAGGTCCATGTATTCCCGGTAGAGCCGCCAGGTCGGCAGGCTGCGCGCCTTGGCCTTCGCGGCGTCGTGCCAGGCGGCGCGACCCTTGGCGTCCTGCTTGGAGCGGGTGTAGCGCTGGTCATGCTCGCGCATCTCGACCAGCGGCTCCTTGACCTGCAGGAGCCGACCGCGCAGCGCCATCTGGGCCAGGAACGCCCGGTCGGCGCCATGGAAGGGCCCGTGCAGCATCGAATCGGCGATGGCCGCGCGGCGGCACAGGCCGAAGAAGTCGACGCAGGAGTGGGACATCAGGATCATGGTCGAGAAGCGGCACGACGGACGCGGATGGTCGGCGCCGGCGAGGCCGCTGTCGTAGAAGGCGATGTGCTGGCCCCGGCTGTCGATATAGTCGACCACGGTGTTGCACAGGATGGCATCGGGGTTCGCATCCAGCGCGGCGGCCGTGGCGGCAAGAAAGCCGGGCTTGATCCGGTCGTCGTGGGCCAGCCACTTGAAGTACAGCCCGCTGCTCTTGGCATAGGCGAGGTTGTAGTTCGCGCCCGCGCCGAGGTTGCGGTCGTTGCGGTGGTAGCGGATCCGGGAATCGGTCGCCGCCAGATCCTGGCAGATCATGCCGGTCCGGTCGGTCGAGGCGTTGTCGGAAATGACCAGTTCGAGGTCGCCCATCGTCTGGTCGAGCACCGAGCGGATTGCCTGCTCGACATAGTTCTGACCGTTGAACACGGGCAGACCGATGCTGACCAGGGGTTTGCTGGTGCTTTGGTTTGTCATCGTGCAACCACCCGTCGTCAAATGCGTCGTCGACGAGGCCGGTGATGGACCGCCGGCCAGGTCATAAATGGCCTCATCCCATCAGGCCTGCCGCTAACTGCCCAAGGAGATGAGCACAGTGCACGTGTCTTGCATCGGAGCTGGCATTGCTGCCCTCGCTGCCGCCTTGACCTGCACCCCAATATCTACGCTGATCATCTGTTCTCCGATCCATACCCGCAACGCATTTATCCAGAGAAAACCGATACCTGGATGCGCATGCTGCCAGTTCACTGCAACTGGTCTCTGAAAAAGCCCTTGGAAAGATCTGTAGCACCTGACGAATTGTCGCGGATGAACGCACCATGAAGGTCATGCGATCCAAGCCTGTCGACGGAACGTTCACGCGTAAGCACGGGGGCACCCATTGTCCGCCATTAGGAAGAGCCGGGGGCTGAGATGGTCCCCCCGCTTCAGGACGCGGCTCAACGCGGTCCGACCGCGGCGGGTGCCGGGGCAAGGCGGGCGTAGATCCGCGCCAGGCGTTCGGCGGCAGCCTGCCAGGTGAACCGCGCCAGGGCCCGCTCCTGCCCCGCCATCCCGTAGGCATGTGCCCGCTCCGGATCGGACGCAAGCTCCGTGATAGCGTCGGCGAGCGCCTCCGGGTCGCCGGGCGGCACCAGGAGGCCGGTCCGTCGGTGCTCCACCAGGTCCAGGAGGCCACCGTGGCCGGCGGCGATGACCGGCCGGCCCAGGGCCATCGCCTCGGCGACCGGCAGGCCGAACCCTTCGCGGCACACCGATGGCTGCACCAGCACGTCCGTATCGCGGTAGGTCGCGGCCAGCCGGTCGTGCGGCATGGCACCGAGAAAGCGGATGCGATCCTCCAGCCCTGCCGGGAGGCCCGCGAGCAGGCGCTGCTTGAGGGTCTTGGCCGGCCGGACGAACTGCGACCGGAGGGCGGCCAGGCCGCTGCCGTAGAAGCGCTGCACCGCCTGCGCCATGGCCGGCTGGCCCTGGGACATCAGGCGCGCGTGGCAGAGCGGCAGCAGGCCCACAGGCCCGACCAGGTCGACCTGCAGCTCCGGATGGTCGCCCGCGATGCGCGCGAAGGCATCGAGCAGCACATGCGGCCCCTTTTCGGGCGAGATCCGGCCGACCATCAGCAGCTTCCGGATCGGACGTGGCCCGGTATCGGCGAGGAGTTCGGCGGGCGGCGGCTCGATCCCGTTGCCGATCGGCCAGATCCGCTCGGCATGGGCCGGGACATGGGCGCGCAACGCACCGGCCAGCCAGTCGCTGCAGGTCACCACCGCCGCGAACGGCGCGATCTGCCGTGCGGTATCGGCGGCGGGAAGGCGGGTCAGCATGTCGTCGTGCAGGTGCAGCACCAGCGGTACGCCGGGCAGCGCCGCCTGCAGGACCGGCCCCGCCTGGGCGGACGTCATCACGTGCACGATCTGGGGCCGCAGCGGCACCAGTGCCGCCGCCGCCCGCTCGAAGTAGCCCCGGTAATAGGCCGGCCGCATCAGGCGCGGAACGATGCTCGGATCGAGCAGTTCCAGGGCCTTCTCGAACTCGCGGTTGCCGGCCGGGACCCGGTGGATCGCCAGGCCCTCGGCCGAGACGTCGCTCGCCGGCTGCCCGCCCAGGAGCGGTGCCACCGCCGAGATCTCGAACCCGGGCGGCAGGGCGCTCGCCAGCTTGGTCAGGACGATCGCCACCGATCCGGATTGCGGGCCTTGGCGCTTCAGGCTATCCCGCGGCTGGCTGACGAAGGCTACCCGGACGGGCATCAGCGGCCCGATCCCGGCGCTTCCCCTGCGGCGACAGGCGGATGTTCCATGCAATCGCGCAACCACGACATCATCGGATGCACTGCCCTGTCCTATCGTTGGTATGGCCCGGCGCGACTTGCCGGTTGCGCGGTCCGCGCGGACTTCTAGACAACTCCAAGGAGCGGTCGAGATGGGGCCGACGAACGATGCCGAGAATGTGAGTGGACCATCCGATTTCGCACCTGGGGCTCATGGGCGGCGACGTCGCGCCGGCGCTGCGCGAGAGCATCCGAACGGCGCTGGCACGGCAATGCGGCACCGTCGCACTGCTGCCCGTCGATGCGCCCGCCAACCACCCCGACCTGGTGGCGGTTGTCGATCTCCGTCCGGGGCCCGGCATCGCCGCGCCATCCAGCCGGTTCGGCACTTGGCGCTTTTCCTGGGATAACGGCCCGGATGCGGCGCAGGCCGGGCTGGCCGCGCTGGAGGCGGGACGACGTGACTGTGCGGTAGCCCTGGTCTGCGATGGCGCCGACCTCGACCATGCCTGCATCAAGACGATCCCGCACAGCCCCGCCCGCACCCGGGAGCGCCTGATGGCGGCCGCGGGTGCGATGCCGGCACGCAGGCTCCGCCTGATGCTGGCCGGCATCGAACAGGAGACGCTGCCGCCGCTTCCCGCGCTCGCGCCGGTCGCCAGCCTTTCCAGGGGCGCCAGGCTGCGCAACCTCGCCGGCCGGGTGCTGCGCGAGCGGTGGGAGGAGCAGTGGCAGGTCGGCGTGCTCCGGCAGACGGTCGAGCAACTGGTGGCGGCCCCGGACGCGCGCCGGATCGACTGGTTGCCGGCGCGCCGCAACGGCTACCATGCCGATCCGTTCGGCCTGGCCGGCGATGGCGGGCATCAGGAACTGATCCTCGCCGAGGCCTATGACTTCAACGAGCGCCTGGGCTATCTCGTGGCGGTGGGCAGGGACGGCAACGAGCGCACGGTGCTGCGCGAGCCGTTCCATCTCTCCTTTCCGCAGATCGTCGAGCACGAGGGCCAGCGCTGGCTGCTGCCGGAGGCGAAGGCGGCCGGCTGCGTGCGCCTGTATCGGCCGGCACCCTGGCCCGACCGGTTCGAGCCAGGGCCGGTGCTGATCGAGGGGCTGGCGGCAGCCGACCCGACCCTTTACCGGGATGACCAGGGCTTCTGGCTGTTCGCCGGCGACGGCGCGGCGCAGGACGAGACCACGCTCGTCGTGTACCACGCCCCCGACCTGCTCGGTCCCTGGCGGCCGCACCCGATGAACCCGGTCAAGGTCGACCTGGGCTCGGCGCGCCCGGCCGGCCCGCTGTTCCGGGCCGGCGGTCGCCTGTGGCGGCCGGCGCAGGATTGCCGGGCCACCTATGGCGGCGCCATCGTGCTGAACGAGGTGCTGGCCCTGACGCCCGAACTGTACGCGGAGCGTGCGGGCCCCACGCTGGCGCCGGATCCCGCCGGTCCGTGCCCGCACGGGCTGCACACCCTGACCCCCTTCGGGGACGGCTTCCTGGTGGACGGCAAGCGCGAGTTCGCTTCCCTGAAGCGCTGGGTGGCCGGCCTGCGATCCCTGGCGCATGGCTGAGGCCGCGCTGGCCCCAGCTCCACCCTTGCCGCTGTTCCTGGAGTAGACCCGGTTGGCCGACCCTATCGCCACGGCATCCCCGGATCCGGCGCCGCCCGCAGCGGCAGCGCCCGACCACCGCAGCACCATGCGCGCGCTGACCTTCAACATGGCAGCGATCGTCGCCGGCAAGGTGATCGCGGTGGTGATCGGCCTGGTCAGCATCGCCTTGATTACCCGGGCGCTGGGACCGGACGGCTATGGCGCCTACCGCACCATCCTTACCTTCACTTCGTTCGTGAGCATCGGCTCCGACCTCGGACTGCAGCTGGTCGTGCTGCGCGAGCTGGGGCGGCCCGGGCGCGACCATGGCCGGCTGATGGGCGCGGCCCTGCTCCTGCGCCTCCTGATCTCGTCGCTGGTGCTGGGGACCGGCGCCCTGCTCAGCCTCCTGATGCCCTACGACCACGAGATCGTGCGCGGCATCATGGTGGCAGCACCGTATTACGTGACGTTCCAGGCGGCGATGGTGCTGCAGACCGTGTTCCAGCGTCATCTGCGGCAGGGGTTGCAGGCGATCTCGGAAACGGTTGGCGGGCTCGTCATGCTGGGCCTGGTCTGGCTGGCCCTCCAGGCGAATGCCGGGGTGGTGCCGATGGTGGCGGCCATGCTCGGCGGCGGCATCGTGCAGCTGATCGTCGCATGGCCGCTGGCCCGGCGCCTGCAGCCTTTCCGGCTGGCGGTCGACCTGGAGATCTGGCGCGAGATGGTGAAGATCGGCCTGCCGATCGCTGGCTCGCGGGTGATCCTGAGCACGATCCTGCGCGGCGACATCCTGCTGCTGTCGCTGCTGGCGACCGACATGGCGGTGGGCCTCTACGGCGTGCCCTCGAAGATGTTCGAGATCCTGGTGACCCTGGCGGTGCTGTTCAACGGCATGCTGATGCCGATGCTGGTCACGTCCCTGGCGCAGAAGGACCTGTCCTCCGCCGAGGTCACGGCCGGGCACGCCTTGACGGCGATGCTGGTGTTCGGCGGCGGCGTCATCGCCGTGTTCGCCGCCTTTCCGGCCGAGGTGCTGACGGTGGTGGCGGGCGCGGAATTCGCGCCGGCCGCCCCGGCGCTCACCCTGGTGGGCATCGCCATCGCCTCGAACGCGGTGGCGCAGGTCTACCGGCACATCCTGACCGCGATGGACCTGCAGCGTCAGGCGTTCCTGATGGACTGCATCGGCCTTGCCGTGGCGCTGGTCGCCTATTTCACCCTGATCCCGATCTATTCCTACCTTGGTGCTGCCATCGGCACGGCGCTCACCGAGACCACCCTGTGCCTCGGCCTGATGGTGGCGGTGGCGCGGTCGGGCCTGCGCCCGCCACTCCTGGTGGCCCTCGTCAAGACCCTGCTGGTGACCGCCGCATCGGTCGCCGCCATGATCGGGATGGCGCGTCTCGGCCTGTTCTGGCCGCTGGCGATGGTCCTGGGCGGGTTCCTGTTCCTGGCCCTCGTGGTGGTGACCGGGATCGCCCCGCCCGCCTACCTCCAGGCCATGCTCCGGCGGAAGAAGAGCGCCCCGGCCTGACCCCCGGGCCTCAGGGCTTCGACCCGCGCCCCAGCGTCTGGCGCAGGAGCTGGCCATAAAGGCTGGCATTGCCGCTGCGGAACTTGATGCCGGTCTCGGCGGCGACCCGCTGCCGCTCCTCGGCCTTGAAGCGGCGCCACGCCGCGAATTCCTGGACGAGCTGCAGGGGCATGGCGCCATATCCGCCCTCGGCGGCCGGCAGGCGCGCGTAGCCCAGCCGCTTCATCGACGGCCCGGCCACCGTCTCGATCAGGCGGATCTGGGCGGGCTTCAGGCGCTTCTTGTAGGCGTCGATCGAGGCGGTGTTGACCGGCTTGAACACGCCCTCCTTGTAGGGCTGGTCCTTGAACATCACGTCGCGCGACTGGTGGTAGTTCAGCATGGCCGGGTCGAATTCCTCGCCCACCACCGCGCACACCTTGCGCACCCAGGGCTCCGGGTCGCTCACCAGGTCCTCGTAGCGCAGCTCCAGGTAGTTGCCTGCATGGGCCTTGCCGCCGGTGGCGAAGCGGTGCGCCGCCTCGACGTCGATCCGCCACTTGATCGCGGCGGTGATCACGTCCTTGGACGTGCGCGGCAGTTCCACCCGGGAAGCCACGTTGGCGCGCGGGTCGCGCACCAGATGGATGATGCGCGCGTCCGGGAACATGGCCAGGATCTCGTCCAGGTGCCGCACGTTCCAGGGAGTCTTGTCGCCGAAGCGGACCTTGCCGCGCAGCCGCGCATAGACCTGCATTAGCTTCAGGAAGAACAGCGGGTAGGTCGGGTCCGGATCCTCCATCAGCTCCCGGCGCACGACCGCAAGCACCTCGTCCAGCCCGTTCCAGTTGTGGAAATGGTCCATCTTCGGCAGGCGATCGAACAGGGCGTCGATGGCGCCC
>VFQN01002455.1_pt1 | contig 28550 bp, 19 predicted proteins | sample 3512371 | NCBI WGS metagenome assembly VFQN01 (sample SAMN10412370, study PRJNA504923) | tailings metagenome | isolation source: Replicate 2 from Balatoc abandoned mine | place: Philippines: Itogon, Benguet | collected 2017-08-28
CCCGAGGCGTCGCGCGTCTCGAGGAGCAGGCAGGTGGCATGGCAGACCAGTGCCGTCACCTTGCCGGCGGCGTGAAAGGCGGCCACCAGGCGCTGCAGCGTGTCGTTGCCGCGGAACGTGACCATCGGCGACTGGCCGCCGACGAAGAACACCGCGTCGTAGTCGGCCGGCGACACGCCGGCCACGCTCTTCGTGTCGGCGAGGAGCGCCGCGTGCGTCGGCGACTTCTTGAATCCGAGGCTCAGCACGTCGTGCGCGGAGTAGCCGCTGGCGTCCTCGGGGTCGCTGTAGGCATCGGCCTGGAGCGGGCCGCCGCTGGCACTCCGGATCTCGACCTCGTACCCGGCCTCGACGAACGTCCACCAGGGATGGGTGAGCTCGGCCCACCAGAAGCCGATGGGCCAGCCGGTGGTCGGCGACGTGGACGGGTTGGCCGCGACCATCAGGACGCGTCGCGGGCGATCGGGGCGGGTGACATTGGCCTGCAGGCTCATGGCGACTCCTCCGGGGGTGTACCCTCCCACGGTAGGGCGCACGGAATCTTGCAGCAATGCAGAGGACTGCAACGTGCAGTTGCAGCAGATGAAAGATTCGGTCGCCGGGTCAGGGGCGTCGGGAGGCGCGCCCGGCTCGCGGCCGTCGCGGTCGCGCTGCGGCGCCGACGGTGCGCGCGGCACGGACGAGCAGGTCACGCAGCCAGCGGTTGGCCGGGTCCTGCTCGAGGCGCGGGTGCCAGAGCAGGTTCACGGAATAGGTCGGCAACTCCACGGGTGGCTCGAGCACGCGCAGTCCCGGGGCGGACCAGGCGCGCACCGCCGACGCCGAGACGGTGAGCACGTCGTCGCCCGCGCCGACCAGGTGCAGCGCGGCCGCGAAGTACGGCACCACCACGCGGATGCGGCGGGAGAGGCCTCGCGTGGCGAGCACCTGATCGACGGCGCTCGGCTTGCCGAGCGGCGAGACCACGACGTGATCGAGGGTGAGCCAGGTGTCGAGCGGCATCGACGCCTTCACCCGCGGATGGCCGTCGCGGACCACGCACACGAACCGCTCGGTGAGCAGGGACGCGGTGCGGAACTCGGGAGGAAAGAGGCCGGGCAGGCAGATGGACAGGTCCGCCGTGCCGTCGCGCACCAGCTTCCAGTCGTCCACGATGCTGGGCAGGTAGTGGAGCGACACGCCTGGCGCCTCGGCACGCACCAGGCGGTCGATGGCCTGGCCGAGCACGAGCAGGGCGTGGTCGGTCGCGAAGATCGTGAACGTCCGCTCGAGCGTGGCCGGGGAGAACGGCGCGGCCGACGCCAGCACGCGCCGCGCTTCCTCGACCAGGCTGCGCACGTGCGGCCGCATGGCCTCGGCCCGCGGGGTGAGCACCATCGTGCGGCCGGATCGCACGAGCAGGGGGTCGCCGAGCCGTGTGCGCAGCCGCGCCAGCGCATGGCTGGCGGCGGGCACGCTCAGGCCGAGCCGCTCGGCGGCCCGGGTGACGTGCCCCTCCTGGAGCAGGGCGTCGAGGGTGAGCAGCAGCCCGAGGTCGCGCGCGTCGAGCATCGAGGTCGGGCCGGCTCGCCGACCTGTCCGCCGAAGCGGCTGCGGAGGTGGAGCCGGCCGCATCCTATGGTCTACAGGCGGCAGATCAGCAGTTCGCGCTCGTAGACCATCTCCTTGGGCAGGTGCGAGTGGAGCTGGAGGAACAACTCCTCGTGCTCCATCACTTCACGCCGCCACTGGACCGGGTCCACCTTCTGCAACTGGTCGAACTGGGCCTCGGAGAAGTGGAGCCCGCGCCAGTCGATGTCCTGGTAGCGCGGCATCCAGCCGAGGGCCGACTCGCGCGTGGGCACGCGCCCACGGACGCGATCGACGATCCACCGCAGCACGCGCATGTTGTCGCCGAAGCCGGGCCACATGAAGCGGCCGTGCTCGTCCTTGCGGAACCAGTTCACGTGGAAGATCTTCGGCGTCTCGGTCAGCGTGCGCTGCATGGCGATCCAGTGCCGGAAGTAGTCGCCCATGTGGTAGCCGCAGAAGGGCAGCATCGCCATGGGGTCGCGCCGCACCTGGCCGACCGCGCCGGCCGCGGCCGCCGTGGTCTCCGAACCCATGGTCGCGCCCATGTACACCCCCGACGTCCAGTTGAACGCCTGGTAGACGAGCGGCATCGTCGTCGCGCGCCGGCCGCCGAAGACGATCGCGCTGATCGGCACGCCCTGCGGGTCGGAGAACCCCGGGTCGATGATCGGGCACTGCGCGATGGGTGCCGTGAAGCGCGCGTTGGGATGCGCCGCGGTCGTCCCGTTCTCGCGGCCGATCTCCGGCGTCCACACGTTGCCGCGCCAGTCGAGGCACTCGGCGGGTGGCGTGTCGGTCATGCCTTCCCACCACACGCCACCTTCGGGGGTGAGGGCGACGTTGGTGAAGATCGTGTTGCGCGCGATGGTCGCCATCGCGTTGGGGTTGGTCTGCAGCGACGTGCCGGGCGCCACGCCGAACATGCCGGCTTCCGGGTTGATGGCCCGCAGGCGACCTTCGGCATCGGGCTTGAGCCACGCGATGTCGTCGCCGATGGTCGACACGGTCCAGCCCTTCATGGCCTTCGGCGGCACGAGCATCGCGAGGTTGGTCTTGCCGCACGCGCTCGGGAAGGCCGCGGCGACGTACGTCTTCTCGCCGTGCGGATCCTCGACGCCGAGGATCAGCATGTGCTCGGCCATCCAGCCCTCGTCGCGCGCCATGGCCGACGCGATGCGCAGCCCGAAGCACTTCTTGCCGAGCAGGGCGTTGCCGCCGTAGCCTGAGCCGTACGACCAGATCTCCCGCGTCTCCGGGAAGTGGACGATGTACTTGTCCTTGTTGCAGGGCCAGGGCACGTCGCGGTCGCCGGGGCCGAGCGGCATCCCGACGCTGTGCATGCACGGCACCACCCGCTTGGTGTCGCGGTCGATCTCGCCCAGCACGGGCAGGCCGATGCGGGCCATGATCCGCATGCTCGCGACCACGTACGGCGAGTCGGTGAGCTGCACGCCAATCTGCGACATCGGCGAGCCCACCTCACCCATGGAGTAGGCGAGCACGTACATCGTGCGCCCCGTCATGCAGCCCTTGAAGAGGCCGCGCAGGGTCTTGCGCATCTCGAAGGGGTTGACCCAGTTGTTGGTCGGGCCGGCCGCGTCCTTCGAGAGCGAGCACACGAACGTCCGCTGCTCCACGCGGGCCACATCGGAGGCGTCGGACCGTGCGTAGTAGCACCCCGGCCAGAGCTGCTCGTTCAGCTTGACCAGGGTGCCGGTCTCGACCATCTGCGCGCAGAGCGCCTCGTACTCCTCCTGCGAGCCGTCGACCCAGTGCACGGCGGCAGGTGTGGTGAGGTTGCGCATCTTCTCCACCCAGCGCAGCAGGTGGGGGTTGTTCGCGAGCGGCACCGACGGGTCTCGGCCAATCGACACGGTCGTCATAAGACTAATGATCCTATAACGGCCACCGCAGGGCGACCCTGGGCGGGGAAATCCCCACGGGCCTGCTGGAAAACTTCGCAGACGCGCGCCGCCGCGGTGCCATCCCGCGGGTCGGGGGCTGCGGACCGTCGCGCGCGATCGGCGCAAGGCTTGCAATGCCCCGGACGGCACTCACCGTCCTGTCAGGGCCGACCGATGCCGGTCGGCGGCGGGACCCGGCGGACACGGCTCGCGATACCCAAGGAGGGCAGCATGACATCCATTCGCGTACGTCTCGCGACGGCAGTCGCCTCGGGGGCCGTCGTCCTGGTTGCCGCGCTGGGCGTGGTCAGCGCCCAGCAGCCCGCACCCACGATCAAGAAGGGCGAGTTCCAGGCCATCACCTCGGTGGACGGCCGGGCGAACTTCGTGGCGTATTGTGCCGCGTGCCACGGCCTCACGGCCAAGGGCGACGGCCCCGCCGTGCCCGCGCTGAAGACGATGGTGCCCGACCTCACCACGATGGCGAAACGCACGGGCAAGTTCGATCCGATAGGCGTCGAGCGGTTCATCGCCGGCATGGACAAGATCCCGCCGGCTCACGGCGGACCCGACATGCCGATCTGGGGGCCCGTCTTCAAGAGCCAGGGTGGTGACGCGCAGGCCACGCTCCGACTGAAGAACCTGGCGACCTACCTGAAGTCGATTCAGGCCGGCAGCTAGTAGGCAGCCCGGCGGACGGCACGGAGTGCCGTCCCTACCCCAGGCGGTCCCTACCTGTCCTGAGGGAGTTCGACGTCGAGCGTCAGGGCGTTGGCGAGCCGCACGAGTTCGTCCAGCGCCCTGCCGCGCTGCGCCTCGAGTTCCTCGATCTCGCGGCGCAGCACCGCCAGCCGGTCCTCCTGCGCGTCGAGTTGCCGCGCATAGCGCGCCACCAGCTGCCGCTCCTCCGCGCTCGACTTCAGCGCTGCCAGGTTCTCGCGCACGCGCGCCTGGTCCTTCTCGACCCGCTCGGTTTCGGCCTGTCGGTCCTTGACGGCTGCCGCCAGGCGAGCCACCTCGGCGTTCTGCGTGACGATGGCGCGCAACTGCGGCTCGGTGGTGTCCTGCACGCCGCGCCCCCTCAGGATCAGCGTGAGCTGGTCGTTGGTGACGGTGGTCACCGCGACGCGCGAGTCGACCTCGCGTGCTTCCTCGACCTTCAGTGACTCGCTGGCGCGCGGGCCGACGACGACGCGGAACCGGTACTGCGCCGTGCCGGTCTCTGCGGGCGTCGGCGTGCCCGACACGAGGGCCCAGCCGTCGCGCTTCGCGTGCTCGATCACGAACGTCCGCGGCTCGTCGTCTTCGTTGCGCAGCAGGTACATGGCCGTTACGCGTTCCTGCACGGTCTGCACGAGCGTGCCGCGCGCGATGCGGATGCGGCTCACACGGCGCTGGCCCCCCTCGCTCGAGACGGTCACCCGCCCCGCGAGATCGACCGCGTAGGACACGAGCCGGCGTTCCTTCGGCTGGATGGCCTCGATCAGTCCCTCACCCGCGAATGCGCCGCCTTCCACGAGCGACAGGCTGCCGCCATCCAGGGTGAGCCCCGTGTCGTTGGTGAGCCACACGGCACGCAGCGGACGCGGCGAACCGGAGTGGGCCGACCACAGGGAGACGCGCTCGATGCTCACCTCCGCCTGCACGATGGGCACGAGGGCCGACTGGTTGCGCCGAACGGTGATCGGCTGCGTGAGCGTGTACTCGAACAGGTCGCCGAGCTCGGCGCCCTGTGCAGCGGTCGGCGCCGCGGCCAGGCGTTCCACGAGCGCGTTCTCGGACACGCGTGCGGCGGCACGCGGCGCGGGTGCTGGTGGGGGTGACGCCGGGCTCGGCAAGCCACCCACCACACCCCCGATCGCGCCTCCGGGGATGCCGTCGGCCATCGACTGGGCCTGCACGTCCTTGGCCGCCGACTCCATGGTCGCGTCGTGGGTCTGCGGCGCGAGGAGCGCCGCACTCGGCAGCGGCACGACCGGGCGACGCGTGTAGAGCGGCTGGGAGATGCGCTGCACGAACGACTGCGGTGCCCCGGCCACCAGCGACAACGAGACGTCGGTCCAGTCCTCCCCGAGCGTGTTGTCCACGATCGCCCAGCCCTGGAGGAACGGCTTGCGCGCGCCGGAGGTGGGCACCACCAGGCGATAGGTGGACTTCCACACCGGCACCTCGCTCACGTAGCTCACGAACAGATCCCGTGGGCCGGTGCCGGCCGTGGCGATGCGCAAGCGCCGGACGTCCTGCGCGCGCGCCGATCCCATGAGATCGAGGTACTGCGCGAGCTCGCCACGCACCTCGGCGTCGGCCAGGCGCACCGACACGGCAGGTCCCAGCCGCAGCGTGCGCACCACCCCCGTGTCGGTGACGACGGTGAGGTCGGTCACGAGTTCGCTGACGTCGTCGGTGCCCCGCGTGTGCTGTTCGACGCTGAGGATGCGTCCCACGACGGGGGCGCCCGATCCCTGCACCTCGACGCGGGTGCCCCGCAGGGCCTCGAGCAGCGCGGCGGGCGACCTCGACGCGCCGAGCGGCAGGCCCAGCGTGCGCAGCCGCTGCTCGATCGGGGCCGACGAGTTGAAGGTGATGCCCGTCACACGCCCGTCGCCGAGGTCGGTCGTCGTCAGCGACTTGAGCACGTCGTCCAGCTGGCCGCTCGTGAGGTCGATGGTGACGGTCTCGTCGCCGCGCACACGCCCGACGTGCTCGAAGTAGCCCACGCCGTTCTTGTAGAGGACGACGCGCCGGACGGGGAGGCGAGCCGACTCGGGCGGCGCGGCCGAGACCCGTGCCGGCGGTGCTGCCGGCTGGCTGGCCGGCCCCTGCGCCTGCAGTGCGGCGGCGATGCACAGGACGAGACCGACGGTCAGCGGGCCGGCGTACGCGGGCGATGGTGGGCGTGGGGCCATGTGGCATTAGAACCCGGCCAGCGCCCGCCGGTTCACTCCGCGCCCATGCGCGGGTCGTCGCCCGCCCGGCCCGGACTCAGGGGCGTGCGGTTCGATCGGCCTGCGACACCCACACACGCCCGTCCTGCCGGATGTGCACCGTGGCCCCGTCGAAACCGGGCGCGGTGATCTCGTAGAGCGAAGGTGTGACCTGCAGCGTCGGTCGGAAGTCGAGCCCTTCGACTCGGATATCGTCGGCACGGAGCGCGGCCAGGTCGGTTGCGTAGCGTCCGTGTGCGGCCCGATGGGAGCGCTGCCGGTAGTAGAGACGCCGCAGCGCCCACTTCACGCGGTCATTGCGATCCTCGACGAACGCGACGGTCTTCGTGCCGGCGGGCGCGTCGCTGAACTGCAGGAATCCCCAACGCTCCGGCATGTGCATCTCGATGGCGCCCTGCGGGCTCCACACCCAGTTGTCCTCTGGCAGTGGCCGACCGGTCGCTGGATCGAGCCGCTTCCGGTAGGCGCCATCGACGACATCCAGCGTCCACTGCACGCGCGAGAAGTTCAGGCGCCACTGTTCGCCGTCGCGCGGCGCCCTGCGCCCGGGCGCGGCTTCCTTGAGGCTCTCCCAGGGCAGCGCGAGTTCGACGACCCAGCCCTCGTCGGTGTCGCCGGGTCGGTTCAACGTGCCGCGCACGTCCACGCCGACCTGCAGCCCGGCGATGTCCCACCCGTGCACGGCGGGGCCCCCGTCACGATACGGCTGGACCAGCAGCAGGTCCCAGGGCGTACCGAGCGCGTTCACCTCGAGTTCGTAGTAGCCGTGCGTGTCGCCACCGGGGTCGAGAAACACCTCGAAGTCGTGGTCCTGGAAGATCACCGCGTCGCGCGTGGTGATGGTCGCCCACAGGTCTGGTTCGTCGAGGCGGGCCGCGATGTAGAGCGCGCGGTCGTCCCACAGCAGCTTGACCTGGGTGCGGTGCCGCACCGGCCGCACGCCGTCGATGTCCACGAAGGGCGCCGACCACTCCACCGCCTGCCAGCCCGGCTCGTCGAGTCGCCCGTCCACGGCGATCGCACCGGTCGCGCGATGGCACACCATCTGCCGCGGCGCGTACGGGAGCGCCTCGAAGTCCACCGTCGGTCGCTGGGCAGGTGCCACCGACGCCATCAGCCACACCACCCCCGCTGCCACGATCATCCGCATCAGTCTGTATCCCCCGGCGGCCGGTTGGGACAACCGGCCCTACCTTCGTGGTTCGCGGCCGGTTGGGACAACCGGCCTACCTCTGTGTCGTTCCTCCGTCCTCCACCCTCGCACCTACCTCCGTCCTCCCTCCTCAGTCCTCCGTCCTTCTCTGTATACTCCCCGCCGTGACCCACCCGAGTACCGCCCCTCCTGCCCGCGCGCCCTGGCGCCGGGAGGATCTCTACGTCCTCGGCGCGCTGCTGGCCGGCGCCGCTGCCGCCGCCGGCATCGCGTGGGCGGCTGGCCTGCCGAAGGTGCAATCGCTCGCGGGCCTGTTCGTGCTGCTGGCCATCGCGTTTGCGTGGTCGAACGATCGATCGGCCATCGACCGCCGGACGGTGGCCTGGGGTCTCGGCCTGCAGATCGTGATCGCCATCGTGGTGTTGCGGACGACGCCGGGCCGCGAGGCGTTCGCGGCGGCGGGCCGGGGCATCAACTGGCTGCTCGACTTCGGCAACGTCGGCGCGGCGTTCGTCTTCGGCCCGCTCGGCAACAAGGAGGTCTGGCCACGCATCATGACGGCGGCGCTCGGCGAGGAGGGGGCCCAGTACTCGGTGCTGTTCGCGTTCCAGGTGTTGCCGACCATCATCTTCATCGCGTCGCTCTTCGCCATCCTCTACTACCTCGGCGTGATGCAGCTGGTCGTGCGCGCCTTCGCGGTCGCCATGCGGCGGGTCATGAAGGCCAGCGGCGCCGAGACGCTCAACGTCGCGGCGAGCATCTTCATGGGGCAGACCGAGGCGCCGCTCACGATCCGGCCGTACCTCGCGAAGATGACGCAATCGGAGCTCATGACCGTGATGACCTCCGGCATGGCGCACATCTCGGGCGGCATCATGGCGGCCTACGTGCTGTTCGGCATCGAGGCGCAGCACCTGCTCACCGCGGTGATCATGACCGCCCCCGGCACGCTCATGATGGCCAAGATCTTCGTGCCCGAGACCGCCCAGCCCGAGACGATGGGCAGCGTGAAGCTGGAGCACGAGCGTACCGACGTGAACATCATCGACGCCGCCGGACGCGGCACCTCCGAGGGCCTGATGCTCGCGCTCAACGTGGGCGCGATGCTCATCTCGTTCCTCGCCCTGATCGCGCTGGTCAACGCCATCCTCGGGCTCGCGGGGCTCAGCCTGCAGCAGATCTTCGGCTACGTGTTCGCGCCGATCGCGTGGAGCATGGGCGTGCCCTGGCAGGACGCGCCGCTCATCGGCAACCTGCTCGGCACGCGCATGGTGCTCAACGAGTTCGTGGCCTATTCGCAGCTCGGGGCCATGAAGGCCACGCTCGATCCGCGCTCGTTCACGATCGCAACCTTCGCGCTCTGCGGGTTCGCCAACTTCAGTTCCATCGGCATGCAGGTGGGCGGCATCGGCGCGCTGGCGCCGACTCGTCGTCACGACCTGGCCCGCCTCGGCTTCCGCGCGATGATGGCGGGCACGCTGGCCAACTTCGTCACCGCGACGATCGCGGGGTTTCTACTGTAACGGGGCAATTACAGAATTTCAGGATTTCAGAATTTCACACCACCGCCAACCTTCGAAACGTGCCTGTGGTCGTGAAATTCTGAAATTCCGCAATTCTGAAATTCCGGTGAGGTTCCATGGCTGAACGTGAAAAGCGTCCCAGGCGCAGTGCCGCCTGGTTCTCGGGCATCGACCGCAACGTCTTCATCCACCGCAGCTGGATGAAGAACCAGGGGCACCCCGACCACGTGTTCGACGGACGGCCGATCATCGGCATCTGCAACACCTGGTCGGAACTCACGCCCTGCAACGCCCACTTCCGCGACCTCGCCGAATACGTCAAGCACGGCGTGTACGAAGCGGGCGGGTTCCCGCTCGAGTTCCCCGTGATGTCGCTCGGCGAGACGCAGCTGCGGCCGACGGCCATGCTGTTCCGCAACCTCGCGAGCATGGACGTGGAGGAGTCGATTCGCGGCAATCCGATCGACGGCGTCGTCCTGCTCGTCGGCTGCGACAAGACGACGCCGGCCTGCGTGATGGGGGCGGCCAGCGTGGACCTGCCGACCATCGTGCTGTCGGGCGGCCCGATGCTGAACGGCAAGTTCCGCGGCGCCGACATCGGGTCGGGCACGCACGTGTGGAAGTTCAGCGAAGACGTGCGTTGCGGCCTGATGTCGCCCGAGGACTTCCGCGACGCCGAGGCCGGCATGAGCCGGTCGCCCGGCCACTGCATGACCATGGGCACGGCGTCCACGATGGCCTGCCTCGTCGAGGCGCTTGGACTGGCCCTGCCCACCAACGCCGCGATCCCGGCGGTCGACGCGCGCCGCCGGCGACTGGCGCACCACGTGGGCAACCGCATCGTCGCGATGGTCGAGGAGGACCTCAAGCCCTCGCAGATCCTCACGCGGAAGGCGTTCGAGAACGCGGTGCGGGCCGTCAACGCGGTGGGTGGGTCCACCAACGCCGTCATCCACCTGCTGGCCATCGCGGGCCGGGTGGGTGTGGAGTTCACGCTCGACGACTGGGATCGTCTCGGTCGCGAGGTGTCGTGCCTGGTGGACCTGATGCCGTCGGGTCGCTACCTGATGGAAGACTTCTACTACGCAGGCGGGCTGCCCGCAGTGCTCCGCGAGCTCGGCGACCTGATTCACCGCGATGCGCTGACGGTGACGGGACGCACGATGGGGGAGAACATCGCGGGCGCCCCCAACTACGACGCCGAGGTGATCCGCCCGGCCGACAACCCCGTCGTGCCCGACAGCGGCATCGCGGTGCTCAAGGGCAACCTGGCGCCCGATGGCGCCATCATCAAGCCCGCAGCCGCCAGCCCGCACCTGCTGCGCCACACGGGCCGCGCCGTCGTCTTCGAGGACATCGACGACTTCCACGCGCGCATCGACGACGAGGCGCTCGACGTGGACGCGTCGTGCGTGCTCGTGCTGAAGCACTGCGGTCCGAAGGGCTACCCGGGCATGCCCGAGGTCGGCAACATGCCGTTGCCGCCGAAGATCCTGCGGCAGGGCGTCACCGACATGGTGCGCATCTCCGACGCGCGCATGAGCGGCACGGCCTACGGCACGGTGATCCTGCACGTGGCGCCTGAAGCGGCGGTCGGCGGGCCCCTGGCACTGGTGCGCACGGGCGACATGATTGCGCTCGACGTGCCGGCGCGGCAGATCGCGCTGCTGGTCGCCGAGGCGGAACTCGCGCGTCGCCGCGCGGAGTGGACGCCGCCGGCGCCGATGGCGAGCCGCGGATACGTGAAGCTGTACGTGGAGCACGTGCTTCAGGCCAACGAGGGCGCCGACCTCGACTTCCTCAAGGGGGGAAGCGGCTCAGCCGTGCCGCGGCATTCGCATTGACGGCGCGGTAGGGACACCGCGCCCTACCGCGACGCAGAGGTGGGGCCGCGTGTCCCACGCGTCCGTCGTGCGTGACGATGCGGGTGGAGATGACGGGCGCGGTCCCGCCCCTGCGGAGAAATCCCCCGCCTTCCGTACTCCTGCGCACCCCGCTGACGCGCACGACGCAGGCCGCACGGCCTCCCGGGTGCGGCATCGCGCTTGCTTGGTCGGGATGTGTGAGACCCGACCTCGCGTCGTTCTTCCACCTCGCCGATGCGCCGCTCGCGCCGTGCTGCGGGCTGGCGTGCTTCGTGGCGCGGCACGACGCCCCGGACCGCTGGCAGGCCGCCGATACACGCGAGCCCCGGGTGTACTGCCTCGGGCGCTGCTACGCGTCGCCCGCCGCGCCTGACGATCCCGTTCGGCCGGCCGTCCACGTGGCCGCGCGGACGCCCGTCGTGCTGCGGCACGTCGGGGTCGGCGGCGCCGTGTCGCTGTCGGACTACCGGGCGCGTGGCGGGTACGACGCCCTCGATCGGGCGCGCGCGCTCGGCCCCGAAGCCGTGCTCGACCTCGTCGACCACGCGGAGCTGCGCGGCCGGGGCGGCGCGGGATTCCCCACGGCCCGCAAGTGGCGGGCGGCGCGCGCCGAGCGCCGGCCGGCCGTCGTGGTGGTGAATGCCGACGAGGGCGATCCGGGGGCGTTCGTGGATCGCTTCCTCCTCGAGGACGCTCCGCACCTGGTCCTCGAGTCGGCGGCGATCGCAGCGCTCGCGATCGGGGCGCCCGAGGTGCACGTCTACGTGCGTCGTGAGTATCCGGACGCGCTGGTGCACCTCCAGCACGCCCTGGACGAGGCAACGGCCGCCGGGGTGCTGCACGGCAGTGGCACACCCGATCTCGTGGTCTCGGTGACGCAGGGGCACGGCAGCTACGTCTGCGGCGAGGAGACGGCCCTGCTGAACGTGCTCGAGGGACGCCGCCCGACACCGCGGGTCCGCCCACCCTATCCCGCCTCGGCCGGCCTGCACGGGCGGCCCACGGTCGTCAACAACGTCGAGACCCTGGCCGCAATTCCCTGGATCGTCGAGTTCGGCGCCGACGCGTATCGCGCGATGGGCTGTCCTGGCAGCCGGGGCACGAAGGTCCTCTCGCTCAACTCGCTCTTTGCGCGACCGGGCCTCTACGAGGTCGAGTTCGGCACGCACCTGCGCCACATCGTGGCGGACCTCGGCGGCGGGCTGCGGGCGCATACCCTGGCGGGCGTCATCGTGGGTGGTCCGCTGGCGGGCGTGGTGCCGCCTACGCTGCTCGACACGCCACTGGCCTTCGACGCCCTCCAGGCGATTGGCGCGAGCGTGGGACACGGCGGGTTGGTCGCCTTCGACGACCGCACCAGCATCCGGGACCTCGCGGCGCACGTGTGCGCGTTCGCCGCGTACGAGTCGTGCGGCACGTGCACGCCGTGCCGGCTGGGCGCGGCACGCCTGGCCGCGTGGCTGGGCGGAGCGGGCGAGGGTGACTCCGCGCACCTCACCCGCGACGAGGTCGAAGGCCTCGTGGATGCCCTCGCCACGGCAAGCCTCTGTGGCCTGGGCACCGGGTTGGCCGACTTCCTCCGGAGCCTTCAGCGCCATTACCCCGACGAGTGGACGTCATGCTGCATGTCACGGTCGATGGTCGCGAGATAGTCGTCGCCGACGGCGCGTCGCTGCTCGATGCGACCCGTGCCGCTGGCGTGTCGCTCCCGGCCCTGTGCCACGACGACCGCATCGCGCCCGCCGGCGCGTGTCGCGGTTGTCTCGTCGCCGTGGACGGCTGGGCCCGGCCCGTGGCCGCGTGTGCGACCAGCGCGTCCGACGGCCTGCACGTCCATACCGACACTGCCGACCTCGTCGCCACCCGTCGTACGGTGCTGGGGTTGCTCGCGACGACCTGTCGAGCCGACGAGGCGCCAGCCTTGCAGGCCACGCCCTTCGAGGCGGCGCTCCAGTCGCACGGGGCCGCCGACGTGGAACGGCCGCGCAGTGAGGCTGCCGCGGATACGTCGCATCCCTGCATCCACGTCGACCTCTCGCGCTGCATCGCGTGCTTCCGCTGCGTGCGCATCTGCGACGAACTGCAGGGCCAGGGTACGTGGCAGATCTGGCAGCGGGGTGACCGCACGTCCGTGGCGCCCGACGGACCGACGATGCGGACGAGCAGTTGTGTGGGTTGCGGCGCGTGTGTCGATACGTGCCCGACCGGTGCGCTGCTCGATGCCGCCCGCGTCGACGCGGCTCCTCCGCTCACCTGGGTACGCACGGTGTGCCCGTACTGCGGCACCGGGTGTGAGGTGCGCCTCGGCGTCGAGGACGGACGCGTGGTGGCGGCCAGGCCCGTGCTCGACGCGCCTGTCAACAAGGGCCATCTGTGCGTGAAGGGGCGTTATGGATACGGCTTCACGCACGCCGAGGACCGCCTCGTCCAGCCCTTGCTGCGCACCGGCGGCCGGCTGCGGGCCGTCTCGTGGGCCAGGGCGATCGGCGAGATCGCGACCCGGCTGGATGGGATCCGGACGACGTACGGGCCCGACAGCATCGGCGTGCTCGGGTCGGCGCGGGCCACCAACGAGGACAACTACGTGGTGCAGAAGTTCGCGCGCGTGGTGGTCGGCACGCACAACGTGGATTGCTGCGCGCGCGTGTGTCACGCACCGAGTGCCGCAGCACTCGGGCGGATGCTCGGCACGGGGGCCGCCACCAACGTCTTCGACGACATCGAGCGTGCGCGCACGATTCTCGTGGCCGGGGCCAACGCCACCGAGAATCACCCGATCGTGGGCGCGCGCATCCGCCAGGCGGCACGACACGGTGCGCGCCTGATCGTGATCGATCCGCGTCGCATCGAGCTGGCCGACGCGGCCCTGCTGCACCTGGCGCCACGCCCCGGCACCAACGTGCCGTTGTTCGCGGCGCTGGCGCACGTGATCCTCGCCGAGGGCCTGCAGGATCAGGCGTTCATCGACGCGCGGGTGGACGGCCTCGACGAATATCGCGTGAGTGTCGAGTCGTGGACCCCGGAGCGCGCGGCCGACGTGACGGGCGTGCCGGCCGACGACATCCGACGGGCCGCACGGCTCTACGCCGACGGTCCCTCGCTGAGCGTGCACGGCCTCGGGCTCACCGAGCACGTGCGGGGCACCGAGGCCGTGATGGCGCTGGTGAATCTCGCGCTGATCACCGGTAACGTGGGCCGCCCCGGGGCGGGCGTGAACCCGCTGCGCGGCCAGAACAACGTGCAGGGTGCGGCGCACATGGGCTGCGAACCTGCCACGCTCACCGGCGGCACGCCGCTGCCCGTGGGTCGTGCGGCCTTCGAGTCGGCGTGGGGCACGGCGCTGCCGCACACACCGGGGCTGAAGCTTCCCGACATGCTCGACGCGGCGCTGACGGGCGCGATGCGGGCGCTGTGGGTGGTCGGCTACGACGTCACTCTCTCGAACCCGACGGCCAGCGAGACCGCGAGGGCGTTCGAGTCGCTCGACTTCGTGGTCGTGCAGGATCTCTTCCTGAACGAGACCGCACGTGCGCACGCGCATCTCGTGCTGCCGGCGGCCGGACCGTTCGAGAAGGACGGCACGTACATGAACGCGGAGCGGCGCATCCAGCGCGTGCGTCGCGTCGTTTCGCCGCCCGGTGACGCGCGGGAGGACTGGCAGATCGTGTGCGACGTGGCGCGCGCGATGGGGCACGGCGAGGCCTTTGCGTTCGGCAGCGCCGAGGCCATCTGGGACGAGATTCGCCGTGTGTGGCCCGGAGCCCGCGGCATCACCTATCCCCGGCTCGAGCACGGCGGGCTGTGCTGGCCCTGTCCGGACGAGACGCATCCGGGCACCGACGTGCTGCACCGCGAGAGGTTCGGGGTCGGCCCGCGTGCGCGGCTCGTGCCGCTCGCGTACGTGCCGACGAGGGAGACGGCGACCGAGGCGTTCCCGCTGGTCCTCGTTACCGGCCGCACGCTGGCGGCGTTCAACGCCGGCACGATGACCGAACGGACGCCGTGTCACGCCCTGCGGCCGTCCGACGTGCTCGACCTCTCGCCGGCCGACGCTGCACGGCTGGGCCTGCACGAGGGGCAGGTGGCCCGCGTGACGAGCCGCTACGGCACCTGCGTCCTGCAAGTCCACGTCACCCGGCAGGTACGCGATGGGGAACCGTTCGCGACGTTCCACACGCGTGCGGCGTTCGTGAATCGCGTCACCGGGCCGTGGCGCGACACGGTGACCGCGACGCCCGAGTACAAGGTCACGGCCGTGCGGGTCGAGCCTGCGTGAAGGGTGTGTCCCGACCGGTCCGATACGAGGAGGCCGTCATGACCGAGCCACTGTCCACCACGATCACCTTCCGTGGGGTGCCGCATTCCGATGCGATCGAGGCCTACGTGCGCGAGCGCGTGGCGTGGCTCGCGCAGTTCCACCCGCGGCTCCAGCGCTGTCACGTCGTCATCGAAGTGCCCCATCGCCACCGGCACGAGGGCCGGCATTTCCACGTGGCGATCGATCTGCACGTGCCGGGGGCCGACCCGTTCGTGATCTCGCACGAGGCGTCGCGGCATGCCGGCCTCCAGGACGTCGAGGGCGAGGTGCTGCCCAAGGACGCCAACCTCGACGAGGCACATCGGCATGCGCACGTGGCGGTGCGTGAGGCCTTCGACAGCGCGCGGCGGCGCCTCGAGGACCTCGCCCGCGAGCAGCGCGGCGACGTGAAGACCCACGCCACGGGGCGCTGAGCGAGGGCCCTGCTGTACCATCGGGGCGCCATGCACAGCCCGACCGCTGGAGCGGCGCCGGTTCCCGGCGTCGTCGGCGCAGACGACGCGCACCCGCTGCCGCCGGCCGGATGCCTTCCGGCCATGAAGGTGCGCGACATGCCCGCGCCCCTGCCACTCAGGAAGATTCTCGGGCCCAGCGTCATCCTGGCGGGCCTGGGCGTGGGGTCGGGCGAGTACATCATCTGGCCCTTCATCACCGCGGCGGTCGGCCCGGCCTTCCTCTGGGCCGCCGTGGTGAGCGTGACGCTCCAGTACTTCATGAACATGGAGATCGAGCGCTACACGCTGGTCACCGGCGAGACGGCGATTGCCGGCTTCGTGCGGCGGTGGAAGCACTGGGGCTGGATCTTCTGTCTCTTCACCCTGCTGCCCAACATGTGGCCGGGGTGGGCGACCGGCGGCGTCACCGCCCTCACGTTCCTGATGGGCGGCGGCAACGTGCCCTACATCACCGTGGGCGTGATGATCGCGATCGGTTTCGCGCTCACGCTGTCGCCGGTGGTCTATCGCACGCTCGAGCGCGCGCAGTTCTTCAAGGTCGGCCTCACGCTCGTCTTCCTCACGGTGGCCATCGTCGCGGCCATCAGGCCCGAGGCGTGGGCCGACCTGCCGCAGGCCGTCTCGGGCTTCGGCCGGCTGCCCGACGCGACGGCCATCCCGATCACCCTGCTGCTCAGCGCCCTGGTGTTTGCCGGCGCGGGGGGCGTGAACAACCTCGCGCAGAGCAACTGGATCCGCGACAAGGGGTTCGGGATGGGGGCCTACATCCCGCGGATCGTGTCGCCCATCACCGGCGAGGACGTGGCGGTGCCGAGCACGGGCGTGCTGATGCGCACCGACGCGGCCAACCTCGCACGGTTCCGCGTCTGGTGGCGGCGGGCCAACATCGAACAACTGGTCAGCTTCTGGTTCATCTGCATCTTCTCGATCGTCACGTTCTCGCTGCTCGCGCACTCGACGATCAGCGGCCAGCAGTTCGCCAGCCAGGCGAACCTCGCCTTCATCCAGGCCGAGGGCGTGGCGCTCCAGCAGGTGGTGGCCCCCTGGTTCGGGAAGTTCTTCTGGGTGTTCGGTGCGCTGTCGCTGATTCTGGTGTCGCTCGGCACGGTGGACTACATCGCGCGCATCGTGGCCGACATCCTTCGCACGGTGTACTTCCAGGGGCACGAGTGGTGGACCGAGAGCCGGCTCTACTTCTTCGCCGTCTGGGCGGGTGTGATCTCGGGCTCCATCATCCTGCTGAGCGGCGTGCAGCAGCCACTCGTGCTGCTCATGACCGCGGCCTGCCTCAACGGTCTGGTGATGATCGTGTACGGCGCCCTGCTCATCCAGCTGAACCGGACGGGACTTCCGGCGCCGCTCCGAATCGGCGGCTACCGACTCGTGATGCTGGCGCTCGCCACGGCGTTCTACGGGTACTTCGGCGGGTGGCTGGTGGTGGCGCAGGTCCGGGCGTTCTTCGGCGGCTGACCCGACCGTTCGTATCCGGCCACGCGCCGTTGGTCGGCCGGACACGACCGTTGGGCGGAATGCGTCGGCGTGAGTCGGCCGCCTGGTCCGTACAATGCGTTGATGGCTTTCAGTGCGGCGCTGGCGCTCAACGTCACCGGGCATCTGGTGGGGACGGCCCTGTACGCCATGCTGGTCGGCCTCGTGGTCGCGCCCCCGCCCGGGGCCGCTCGACCGGTGCAGGGACCCTGGTGGGCGGTGGCCAACCGGCTGACCCTGCTGACCGGCGTACTCGGGGTGACCTGGAACGTCGGGGCCCTGGTCGCCGCGCTCTTCACGTTGTCGGACGCCACGCCTCCTGCTGCGCTGCTCGTGCTGGCGTATGGCGCCCTCGGCTGCCTGCCCGCAGTCGTCGTGCACTCGGTGGTGCGTGCCACGCCCAGGATCACGCCCCGCGTCGGACGCACCCTGCGCTGGTGTGCCTATGCCGTCGTCTCCGGCGCAGCGGTGCGCCATCTCGTCGCGGCCGCCTCCGGTGGCGCAGTGCCCGACCCCTCCGCCCTCCTGTGGGTGACCGTGGGGGCCACCATCCTCCTGCTGCTGCTGCTCATCGCCACGCGCGCGACCGCCGACGGGCGGCGGCTCTGGATCGTCGGCCTGGCCGTGTTCGCCGTGTCGGGGTTCCACCTGACCGGGCACGATGGCCGCGACACGTGGTGGACGGCGCTCGTGGGGCACCACGCGTCGCTGCCGCTCGCGATCGCCATCCTCCAGCAGGAGTACCGATTCGCCTTTGCCGATCTCTTCGTGAAGCGCGCGCTCGCGATGCTGCTGCTGGCCACGGGCCTGCTGGTCGCCTGGGCGGCGGCTGCGAGTGTGCTCCCGCTCGACCGCGTGCGCCTGGACGACGCCGTCACCTTTGCGGTGCTGCTGGGCCTGTGGCTCTCGACCTCCCTGCTGTATCCCTGGGTCCGGCGGTCCACCGATCGGTTCGTCGATGCCTGCATCCTGCGGAGAGCCAACGCGTCACGCGAGCGCGACGCCTTGGCGGCGGCGCTCACCGACTGCGACACCGAGGCCGGCGTGCTCCAGGTGCTCGACACGGCGCTCCGCCGCACCTTCGACGCACATCACGTCGACTCGTCGCTCGTCGCCGTCGACGATGCGCTCGGCGTCGGTGCGGGCGGGCGCGTCGTCTTCGTGCCGCCATTCCCCTCCGTGGCGCCGCATGCGAGACGCGACGGTGCCGCGCTGATCGTGGTGCCGACCGTGCACCCGCCGCGCCACGTGATTGCGCTGGGCACGCTGCAGCACGGTCGGCGGTTGTGGTCCGACGACCTCGACCTGCTGGAGACCGTCGCATACCTTGCCGCGCGACGCATCGACGCCGTGCGCGACGAGCAGCGGCGCCTGCGGCAGGCCGTGCGCGATCAGGAACTGGGTCGGTTGGCGACCGAGGCCGAGCTCCGCGCCGTGCGTGCGCAGTTGCACCCCCACTTCCTGTTCAACGCCCTCAACACCATCCACTACCTGATCGAGGCATCGCCCGCGCGGGCCGGGCAGGTGCTGATGGAACTCACCGGCCTCCTGCGTGGCGTGCTGCGCCGATCGGCCGACGAGTTCTCCACGCTCGGGGAGGAGATCGAGCTGGTGCGCTCGTACCTCGCCATCGAGCAGGCGCGGTTCGAGGCACGCCTCGGGGTCGACATCGACGTGGCGGCGTCGCTGCACGGCATCGTGCTGCCCTCACTGCTGCTGCAGCCGCTCGTCGAGAACGCCGTGCGCCATGGGATCGGTCCCGCGCGCCGGGGCGGCCGTGTCCGGGTGACCGCGGCCCTGGCGCCGACCGGCGACGTGCTCGACCTGCAGGTCGAGGACTCCGGTGTCGGGGGGGCGTCCGACGCCTTCACCCGCGATGGCGGCGTGGGACTCGCGAGCGTGCGTCGCCGTCTCGCGCTGCACTACGGCGATGCGGCGGGCATGACGGTGCAGTCGCGTCCAGGTTCGGGCACGACGGTGCGGCTCGCCCTGCCGATCACCGACGGCGCGCGCCTCGCCCGGCCCGCGCCCGCGCCGGGCGTCGCCTCGACAGGGGCGCTCGATCGCGAGCCTGGCGCCTCGGTGTCCGTGGTGTCTGCGAGCGCCTCACACTAGCCACCCGCGACCATGACCGAACCGATCCGCTCCACGCTGCGCCTGGTGATCGCCGACGACGAGGGCCCCGCCCGCGGCCGGCTGCGCCAGTTGCTGCAGGACGTGCCCGACGTCCGCATCGTTGCCGAGGCCGCCGACGGTGTGGAGGCCGTTGCGGCCATCGAGCGCGAGGCGCCGGACCTGGCCCTGCTGGACCTGCAGATGCCGGAGCTCGACGGGCTCGGCGTCGTGCGGCTGGTACGACGCGACCGGCTCCCGCTGTTCGCCTTCGTGACCGCGTACGACGAGTACGCCGTGCGGGCCTTCGAGGCGCGGGCGGTCGACTACCTGCTCAAGCCGGTCGAGCGTGCCCGGTTGCTCGACACCTTGCAGCGCGCGCGGGATCTGCTGGAGCACGAGACCGCGCGCGAGGCGCGCAACGACGCGGTGCGACTGACGGCGGAGCAGTACGACGAGGGGCGCCCGGCGGCGCCGCTCACGCGCATCCCGGTGCGGCGTCGCGACGACATCATCCTCGTGCCCGTGGCGCACCTGGCGTCGATCGTCGCCGACGGTGAGCTGATGCACCTGACGACGGTGAAGGGGGAGACGCACGTCATCAGCCATCGCCTGCGGGACCTCGAGGCGCGGCTGCCCGAGGACCAGTTCGTGCGCGTCGAGCGCGGGGCGCTCGTCAACGTCGAGGCGATCAGCCGCGTGAGCCCGCTTCCGGGAGGCGTATACCTGATCACGCTGGTCAACGGACAGGAACTGCGGTCGAGCCGCCTGCAGTCACGCGTGCTGCGCGACCGGCTGCTCAAGCTGTAGGCAGAACACCCGGGCGCGGCACGCGCCCCCGGGGCCTCGCGCCTACCGCTCCGCCCAGAGCACGCGTCCGTCGCGGTCGATCCACAGGTGCTTGCCGTCGAGGTGCACCTGGGCCGCGCCGCCCGTGAACTTGTGCGGCTTGCCGTAGCGTGCGGGGATGACGAGCTGGCCGGTGCGGTCGACATAGCCGTACTTGCCGTCGATCTTGACGATGGCCCGTCCTTCCGAGAACGGCTGCGGCATCTCGGTGAACGTGGGCTCGATCACCCACCGCCCCGCGCAGTCGATGGCCCCGTACTTGCCGCCTTCCTCGCGCTGGGTCCACGCCAGGCCCTCGGAGAAGCCGTACGTGAACGCGAACTGCGGCGGGATGACCCACGCACCACGCGTGTCGATGTACCCCATGCGGCCATCGAGCCTGGCCGCCGCGAGTCCCTCGCTGAAGCCGTAGGTGGTCGTGAAGCGTGCGGGAATGACGACGTCGCCCGTGGCGTCGATGTAGCCGAACTTGCCCTCTTCGCGAATCCAGAACAGGCCGCTGTTGGCCGGCCCGTCATCCGCCCGGCAGGCCTGCGGGCGGGCGGTCGGCAGCGTCTCGGGTGCAGGGCGCGCGGGTTGCGCGTGCGCGAGTCGTGGCAGCAGGAGCGCGACGAGGGCGGCAGTGAGGGGTGAGGCGAGGCGAGTGTTCATGGTGATGGGTCTCCGTGCGATCAGAAGAGGAGGCGCAGCGAGCCCTGGAGGCTGCGCGGGCGCCCTACCTGGTAGAGCCGGTTGAGGCCCACGCCGCTCGACGTGCCGCCAAGCTGCGCGACGGCCATGCCGGTGGCCTGCCCGAACTGCGGCGAGGGCGAGAACGACGTCACCGGGTCGCCGAAGTTCGGGATGTTGAAGACGTTGAAGGCATCCACGCGCACCTGCAGGCGCGTGCGGGCGGCCAGCGTGAACGTGCGCCGCACCGACGCATCGACCTGCCGCAGCGGGAATGCGCGGAGCGCGTTGCGCCCGAGCGTGCCCTGCTGACCGACGGCGGGCACGGCGAATGCCTCGCGGTTCAGCCGTCGCCCTCCCGGCGCCCCGGGGTCGTCGACCCACGTCGGCACGCCCGGGACGAGGTCCACACGCCGGCTGGTCGCCACGTTGAGCGGATCCACCAGCTGCGTGATGACGGTGATCGGCGTTGCCGAGCGGTACCGGCCGAGCACGTCGAGGCCCCAGCCTCCGAGGATCGCGTGTGCGACACCGGCGCGCGGCGCCGGCAGGTCCCAGGTCAGCGAGGCCACGAGGTTGTGCCGAGCGTCGAAGTCGCTCGGCCCCCAGTCGGCGTCGGGGGCCACCGGGAAGCCCTCGATCCCGCCGGTCGGGATGCCGGCCTGCGTCTCGTCCGAGATGTTGTCGGTCGCCGAGCTCAACGTGTACGAGACGAGCGCCTGCACCCCGCGGTGCAGGCGGCGCTGGTACTGCACCTGCAGCGCGTGGTAGTCCGACGAGGCGAGGTTGCGCGTGAGCGAGACGACCGCGGCGTTGGAGAAGAGTGCCGGGTTGAGCTGCACGATGGCCGGCGTGCCGAGCGTGGGGTTGGCCGGCTGGTTGCGGAAGATCTCGGTGCGCAGCAGGTCGCGACCCTGGCTGCCGACGTAGCCCACCATCACCGACTGGTGCTGCCCGAAGCCCTTCTCGAGGCCGACGTTGAAGTGCCGGGTGAGGGGCAGCGCCAGGGCGCGGTCGGTCACGTGGAACGTCGCCGCGTAGGGCGGGTCGGCGTTGAACGGCGTGGGCGTCAGCGTCGCGTCGCTCAGGGGCAGCGGCCCCGGCGACGGGATCGCGCGCACCGAGTTGTAGGGGAACCCGGTGAAGCCGCGCAGCGCGGTGCCCGTGCCGAGGTCGTAGTACACCCCGAACCCAGCCCGCAGCACGACGTCGGCGCGATCGGAGAGCACGTAGGCGCCGCCGATGCGCGGCGCGATGTTGCCGTAGCGCGTGTCGAAGAACGGCGTGCCCGCCGCGGCGAGCGTCATCGTCCGCGGGTCGTCGAGGCCGTCGAACGTGAACGGGAGCAGCGGGTCGCCCGTGGGTGCCGGGTTCACCTCGTAGCGGACGCCGTAGGTCAGGCTCAGCCGCGACGTGGCGCGCCAGTGGTCCTGCACGAAGAGCGAGACGTTGTCGAGCCGGAAGCGTGTCTCCGGGGAGAACGCCTGCACCTGCGCGCTGAACGGCGCGCCGGTCGCCAGCGCCTCCTCGACGCTCCGGAACACGTAGGTGAACCCGTACGTGCTGAAGTCCGAGAGCGGGTTCAGCCGGCGCCAGTCCACGCCGGCCTTCAGCTCGTGGCGGCCGGCGAGGAGCGTGGAGGTGTGCACCAGGTTGAACTGCGCCTGTGCGTTGCCCAGGCTCTTGCCGATCGTGAAGTTGGCCGGCGAGCGCCCCTGCTGGAACGGCATGCCTGCCGTGAGCTGCACGTTCAGGCGCGACGACTCACGCGAGGCAAACGAGGGATAGAGCGCATCGAGGTTCGGAAGCACCGCACCGTCGATCGGGTTGATGCCGAAGCTGAACAGCCCACGCGACTCGCTGACGTTGACGCGCGTGTCGTGCACCAGCCGGGAACCCTGGCTCCAGGTGCTGCCCACGGTGGTGGTCGTCGTGTCGAGCGCGAACGCGTTCTCGCCGTTGGCGAACGTGCGCTGTTCGAAGCTCGAGGGCGCGTGGTTCCAGCGACCGAACAGGCGCAACGACCGGCCGACCTGCTGATCGACGCGCACGCTCGTGGCGTCGAACCGCGAGGGGAACGACACCGCCACGCGGTATCGCTCCGTGAGGGCCGGGTCGCCGGGCTCGGCCGGGGCATTGGGTTGCGGGAACGCGTTGAACAGCTCGCGCACCGCGCCCGTGGCTCGTGCGCGTGCCTCGCGCGACGGTACGACAGCGAACGTGACGTCCTGCGGCTGCGTGAGCCGCAGGCCCTCATACGAGGCGAAGAAGAACGTCCGGCCCCGGCCGTCGTAGCCGGGGAGCACGACGGGCCCGCCGAGCGTGCCGCCGAACTGCTGCTGGCGCAGTTTCAGCTTCTCCACGCCGTTGCGGTTGTTGAACCAGTCGTTGGCGTCGAGGGCGTCGTGGCGCACGTAGTCGAAGACCGACCCCGTGAAGCGGTTGGTCCCGGCTCGCGTCACCAGCGACACCTGGCCGCCGGGCGATCGGCCGAACTCGGGGGCGTGTCCCGAGGTCTGCACCTTGAACTCTTCCAGCGCATCGACCGACACGAGTGCATTGGTGCCGCCGGTCACCGTGAGGCCGGGCAGCGTGCCCGCCGCCTGCTGCGAGAACTGCGCATTGACGCTGGTCCCCACGTTGGCGCTGACGCCGTCCACCATGAAGTAGTTGGCATTGCCCCGCTGGCCGTTGACCGAGAACTGCCCGGGCGAGGTGATGGTCGGCTTGGTGAGGACGACGCCGGGCGTGAGTTCCAGCAGCGTCTGGAAGCTGCGCCCGTTGAGGGGCAGGTTCTCCACGAACTGCCGATCGACGATCGTCCCCATCGCGGGCGAGGTGCGGTCCACCAGCGACGCGCCCGCGACGGTGACCGTCTCGGTCACGTCTCCGGGCTCGAGCACGAGCGCGACGGTCGTGCGGGTCTCGACGTGGACCACGACCGGCTCGCGCACCGCGGTGCGGAATCCGGCCAGACGCGCTTCGACACGATAGCGGCCCGGCGGCAGGCCCACGAGCGAGAAGAGCCCGTCGGGCGCGGTGACGGCGTCGCGGCTCAGGCCGGTCGTCAGGCTGGCGGCGACGACCGACACGCCGGGCACGGGCGCATCGCTGCCGTCGAGCACGCGCCCGGCCAGGCTGCCGGTGGCAGCCTGGCCGGCGGCCATGGCTGGCAGTCCGACGAAGGCGAGGACGACCGCTGCGCGTACGAGCAGGGAGGAAACAGGCACGATCATCCCCCCACCATGCGGTGTCGCCCGTCAGGCGCCCACCGCGACATCACGAACGTGCAGCGGAGGGCCACGGATGGTCGCTCGTCGGCGCTGAACGACCACTCGTGGGAACCCGCGTGGCACCGACGGCCGCTCCCGGCATGCTTGGGCGATGACCTCGCAACCCCTGTGCGTGCTTCTCGTCCTCTCGCTCGTCGGCATGGCCGGCTGCGCGGCGCGCGACGCCCGTCTCGACACCGGACCGTCCGCTCGGTCGGCCTGCTTCGACACCGGCAGCCTGACGCCGTCGGAGCGGCAGCTCAACGAGGTCCTGCTGCTGAAAGCGCTCGATTCGGAGGCGCTCTACACCATCCTCGCGGACATCAAGCCGGTGAGCTCCGGCTTCGAGCGACAGGACATCGCGGTGGCGGCGCCCGACACGGCCGCGGTCGAGGCCACGCGCCGCGTGCTCGCGACGTGGCGCTGCCACGGAGACCTCGAGGCGGGCCTGCAGGCGTTCGCCCGCGTGTACGACGGCACCCGCACGTTGCACGCGTGGGTCGCCCGGCGCTCCGGCGTGCGCACGGTGATGACGCGGCACGCGACGTTCTTCGCCGCTCTCGGACTCACACCCACCGTGCCCGTCGGCGAGACCCTGCTGACCATCGAGCACGCCGCTCCGGGGACGCGGTTTCGCGGGTACGGGTGGCTGTTCGGATATCCCGATGCGGCGGTGACGTTCTTCGTGGACGCGGCCGCGTCACAGGAACGGACGGGCGAGCTGGTGGCGCGCGACTTCCGCAGCGTGCCCACGTACAGCCATCCCACCAACCAGTTCGTGTGGGCGCGTCCGAAGGGGGCGTCGGATTCCGACGCCGAGCGCGCGATCGAGGACCGGGCCCTCGGGGTGCTGGCGCGCTACCGCGCGCTGAGGTCGCGGTTCATCGGGCCGGGAAGGCCGGGTGCCGTCGCGCTGGTGCGCGAAGCCCTGCGCCGCCAGCCACTCATGGGCCACACCGACCGCTGATCGGCTGCCCACGACCGTTCGACGGAATCGGATGGCCGGGCGTCGGCGTCACGGATGAGGCTGGACTGCCGCAGCTGCGGCCGTCGGTCGGGAGACATGCGGGCCTACGCGGACTCTCCCGGCTGACGTCAGTCCGCCATCACGCGAGCGCGAGCACGCCGTGGTCGTCGCAGTGCGACCCGTGCGGGTGGTGCAGGTGGCCGTCGACCAGGTAGTCCACGTGGTCGCCGTGCGGCACGGCCTCGTGACCGCAGTCGGGGCCGTGCACGTGACCGGGCGCGTGTCCGCCGCACGCGTGAGCTGGCGTACATGCGGACGGGTTGGTCGCCGTCACCGCCAGCACGTGCTCGTCGATGTGCGCCTCGTGTGGGTGGTGCAGGTGGCCGTCGTGCAGATAGTCGGTGTGGCCATCGTGCAGGACAGCCGTGTGCCCGCAGCCAGGCCCGTGGGTGTGCGGGTGGTCAGCATGGATCCGGTGTTCGTTCATGAGCTCGACTCCTTGTGGTGGGGCGGCAGGCGCCGCATGGACGGGCTGTGTCAGACGCCCTCCCCGGCATGGGCCAGGGCGCTGCGGACGATGTCGAGCACGTGGTCGTCCGCGAGTGCGTAGGTGATGTGGCGGCCCTCGCGGCGGCGCACGAGGAGGTGCTCCGCCCGAAGGACACGCAGCCGCTGCGAGACGGTAGAGAGGCTGTCGCCCTCTGCCTGGGCGAGGGCGGTCACGCAGTGTGGCCCGTCGGCGAGGCGGGTCAGCAGGCGCAACCGGGCATCGTCGCCGATGGCCCGGAGCAGGCGTGCCGCCCGCTCGATGGCGGCCGGATCAGTCGTCAGCGTCGGGGGATCCGAGTGATCCCGAGGGTGACAGTGCAAATCGACGCTGGCAACGCGGTCGGACACGGCCCAATGCTTTCATCACTTGCAGAATCGTTCAAGTGTGAAATTCCTCGGTGGGCCCTGCCGGGCGCCCCCGAACAGGCAACCTGATGACGAGCCAGAAGTACCGGGTGCACGGACTGCACTGTGCCGAGGAGGTTCGCGCCATCGAGCAGGCGCTGGGGGCGATGCCTGGCGTGTCGAACCTGCAGTTCGACGTCCTCGCCGAGCGTCTGGTCCTCACCACGACGCCGGAGGTTGCCGACTCCGGGCGCATCGAGCAGGCCATCGCCGCGCTCGGCATGCGGGCCGAGCCCTGGACCGACGTGGTCGGCCAGGGCACGCCGGGGACACGCCGCATGTGGATGGCCATCGCGAGCGGTAGCGCGCTGCTCCTCGCGCTCGTCTGGCATGTGGTCGAGTCCGGCAGTGTGTGGCACGCACTGGCGGGTGGCGCGCACGAGGGCCCGCCGCATCCGGTGCCGATGTTCCTGTATGCGGTCGCCGCGGGGGCCGGGCTGGCCACGACCCTCCCCAGGGCGCTCCGCGCGGTGCGCGCCGGACGGCTCGACATGAACGTGCTCGTCATCGTGGCCATCGTCGGCGCGGCGACGCTGGGCGAGTGGTCGGAGGGCGCGACGGTGGCCTCGCTCTTCGCGGTGGCCAATGCCCTGGAGGCGTGGAGCGCGGCACGGGCGCGGCATGCGGTCACGGGACTGATGCGGCTCACACCGCACGAAGCCACCGTGCTGCACCACGATCACGAGCATCGCGTGCCCGTCGCGCACGTGCAGCCCGGAGCGGTCGTGCTCGTGCGTCCCGGTGAGCGGGTACCGGTCGATGGCGACGTCGTCCGGGGCCTGTCGTCGGTGGACGAGGCCGCGTTGAGCGGGGAGTCGGTGCCCGTGCTCAAGCATCCGGGCGACAGGGTCTTTGCCGGCACCCTGAATGGCAGCGGGGCACTGGAGGTGAAGGCCACGCGGCATGCCGCCGAGAGCAGCATCGCCCGGATGATCGCGCTGGTGGACGCCGCGCGCCTGCGGCGCACCAGCACCGAGCAGTGGATCGAGCGGTTCGCGCGCTACTACACGCCGGCGGTGATCGCCCTGGCGCTCGGCATCGCCATCCTGCCGCCGCTGGCCGGCCTGGGCACGTGGACCGACTGGTTCTACCGTGGCCTGGTCACGACACTCATCGCCTGTCCGTGTGCGCTCGTGATCTCGACGCCGGTGACGATCGTCGCGGCGCTGGCCTCGGCGGCGCGACGCGGCGTGCTCGTGAAGGGCGGGGAAGCGCTCGAGGCGCTCGCGCGCACCACGACGGTGGCTTTCGACAAGACCGGCGTGGTGACCCGTGGGGAGCCGCAGGTGGAAGTCCTCGAGCCCCTGGCACCGCACGCCCCCGAAGAGGTCCTCGCCCGACTGCTCGCCGTAGAGAGCCGGAGCGAGCACCCCCTGGCGCGCGCGATCGTGGCCCGGGCGCGTGCGCAGGGCGTTGCCGCACCACTGGCGGCGGAGGTGCACGCGGTGCCCGGGGCCGGGGCGGAGGGCGTGGTGAACGGCGAGGTCTTCTGGATCGGCAGCCACCGGCTCGCCCGGCGACACCACATCGACACGGCCGCCGTACAGGCACGCATCGCCGCCCTCGAGGCGCAGGGCCTTTCCGTGGTCCTCTGCGGAGACGAGGCGACCGTGTGGGCGCTCGTGGGGCTGCGCGACGCGGCGCGTGACGATGCCCGGGTGACGATGGAGGCGCTGCGGCGCGCGGGCGTGACGCGGCAGGTGCTGCTGACGGGCGACAACCAGAGCGCCGCGGGCACCGTGGCCGCGGCCCTCGGCCTGCACGACGTGCGCGCCGGTCTGCTGCCCGACGACAAGGAAGCGGCCATTCGGGAACTGGCGACTGGCGGCGTGCGCGTGGCAATGGTGGGTGACGGCGTCAACGACACGGCGGCCATGGCGGCGGCCGCGGTCGGCATTGCGATGGGGCCACGCAGCACCGACGCCGCACTCGAGACGGCCGACGTCGTGATCGCGGCCGACGACCTGCGACGCGTGCCCTGGATCGTGGCGCATGCGCGGCGGGCCCTCGCGGTGGTCCAGCAGAACGTCTGGATCGCCGTCGGCGCCAAGCTGGGGTTCGTGATCCTGGCCGGCCTCGGGCACGCCACGTTGTGGATGGCCGTGGCGGCCGACACCGGCGCGACGATCGTGGTCACCCTCAACGGACTGCGCCTGCTCGCCCCGAGCCGCGTGCGCGGGATCGAATAGGAATGCCGCGATGCCGCGATGCCGTGAATGCTGGACCCGCCACGGTAGGGACGCCTGTCCCAGGCGTCCGTGGTGGCCGTGTGATCGGCCCCGCGCCCGGCGGACGGCGGGGACCGCCGTCCCTACCGGGGAATGCCGCGATGCCAGGAATGCTGGGAATGCTGGACCCGCCACGGTAGGGACGCCTGTCCCAGGCGTCCGTGGTGGCCGTGTGATCGGCCCCGCGCCCGGCGGACGGCGGGGACCGCCGTCCCTACCGGGGAATGCCGCGATGCCGCGATGCCGTGAATGCTGGACCCGCCACGGTAGGGACGC
>VFQN01002456.1_pt1 | contig 28544 bp, 27 predicted proteins | sample 3512371 | NCBI WGS metagenome assembly VFQN01 (sample SAMN10412370, study PRJNA504923) | tailings metagenome | isolation source: Replicate 2 from Balatoc abandoned mine | place: Philippines: Itogon, Benguet | collected 2017-08-28
AGGTGTTCCGCATCGGCCACCTGGGCGACTGCAACGAGCTGATGCTGATGTCGGCCATCGGCGGCGCGGAGATGGCGATGATCGACTGCGGCCTGCCCATCGAGCCCGGCTCCGGCGTGGCAGCGGCGCAGCGCTTCTGGCGCGCCAATGAAGCCCGCGCCAGCGGCACCACGGGCGGGATGTGAGCATGGCCGCCGCCCACAAGGTCGTCTTCCTCGACCGCGCGTCACTCAAGGCGAACGTGCGCCAGCCGGCCTGCGCCGAGCAGTATGTCGAGCACCCCAAGACCTCGCCCGACGAGATCGTCTCGAGGCTGGCGGGCGCCACGGTGGCGATCACCAACAAGGTGCCGCTGCGCGCCGAGACGCTGGCGCAGCTGCCGGCGCTGAAGATGATCGCGGTGGCCGCCACCGGCTACGACGTGATCGACGTGCCGTACTGCCGCGAGCACGGCATCGCGGTGGCCAACATCCGCAACTATGCGGTGCACACCGTGCCGGAGCATGCCTTCGCGCTGATCCTGGCGCTGCGCCGCAGCCTGCTGGCCTACCGGGCCGACGTGGAAGCCGGCGTGTGGAACCGCGCCGAGACCTTCTGCTTCTTCGATCACCCGATCGGCGACCTGCACGGCAGCACGCTGGGCATCGTCGGCGAGGGTGCCATCGGCCAGGGCACGGCGGCGATCGCGCGCGGCTTCGGCATGACCGTGCTGTTCGCCGACCACGAGCCGCCGAAGGCACCGGGCGTCGAGTTCACGCCGCTCGACGAGGTGCTGGCGCGCAGCGACGTGCTCTCGCTGCACTGCCCGCTGACGCCTTCCACGCGCAACCTGATCGGCTACGAGCAGATGAAGCGCATGAAGCGAACGGCGCTGCTCATCAACACCTCGCGCGGCGGGCTGGTCGACGAGGCGGCGCTGATCCGCGCGCTCGACGAAGGCCTGATCGCCGGCGCCGGCTTCGACGTGCTGACCACCGAGCCGCCGAAGAACGGCCACCCGCTGCTGGACATCCGCCGCCCCAACTTCATCCTGACGCCGCACGTGGCCTGGGCCAGCGACGGCGCGATGCAGTTCCTGGCCGACCAGCTGATCGACAACATCGAGCGCTGGGCCGAGGGTCGGCCTCAACACCTGGTCACCACCTCGTGACCTGAAAGAAGACGAATGAAGAAGCTCCTCTACCAGATCGACACCGACGTCCACCCGGCGGTGTTCGACAACGTCGTCGCCTACGACGGCGGGGCCGATCACGTGATCGGCTACGGCGGCGTGACGCCCGACAACGTCGGCCCGCTGGTCGACGGTGCGATCTTCACCCGCGCGCCCAAGGACAAGAAGAACACCGCGATCTTCATCGGCGGCTGCAACATCGCCGCCAGCGAGGCGCTGCTGAAGGCGGTGAAGCGCAAGTTCTTCGCCAACTTCCGCGTCTCGGTGATGTTCGACCCGAACGGCTCCAACACCACCGCCGCTGCGGCCGTGGCCTGGCTGGTGCATGCGGCGCCGGGCCAGTCGCTGAAGGGCAAGCGGGCCGTGGTGCTGGCCGGCACCGGCCCGGTGGGCCAACGCGCCGCGCTGATGCTGGCCCGCGAAGGCGCCCGGGTGGCCATCACCGGCCGCGTGGCCGAGCGCACGCAGGCCGCGGCCAAGGCGGTGAGCGAGCGTGCCGGCGTGGCCATCGAGGCCATTCCCGCCCTGGACAACGCCGCGCGCGCCCAGGCCATCGAGGGCGCGCAGATCGTGCTGGCCACCGGCAAGGCCGGCGTGCACCTGCTCGACGAATCGGCCTGGCGCGACCACCGCCACCTCGAACTGCTGTGCGACGCCAACGCCACGCCGCAGCTCGGCATCGAAGGCGTCGAGATGATGGACAAGGGCGCGCAGCGCCACGGCAAGACGGTGTTCGGCGCGATCGGCTTTGGCGCGCTGAAGATCTCGCTGCACCGCGCCTGCATCGGCAAGCTGTTCGAGCAGAACGACCTCGTGCTCGACGCCGAGGAGCTGCATTCGATCGCCAGGACGATGGTGGGCTGAGCGATGGCCGACCTCACCACCACCACCGGCTTCCTCGATGCGCTGGCCAGCGGCGAGCCCACGCCGGGCGGCGGCGGCGCCGCGGCGCTGATGGGCGCGATGGGTGCCGCGCTGATCGCCATGGTCTGCAACCTCACCATCGGCAAGAAGGGCTTCGAGGCGGTGGAAGGCGACATGCGCGCCCTGCTGGCCGAGAGCGAGGCGCTGCGCGCGCGCATGCAGGCCATGGTGGCCGAGGACGCGCAGGCCTTCGACACCGTGATGGCCGCCTACCGCCTGCCCAAGGCCACGGACGAGGAGAAGGCCGCGCGCAGCGCCGCCATCCAGGAGGGCCTGAAGGTCGCCACGCGCGCGCCGCTGGCCTGCGCGATTGCCGCCGCGCAAGGCGTGCGGCTGGGCGCGCGCGCCGTCGAGCATGGCAACCCGAACGTGATCAGCGACGTCGGCGTGGGCGTGCTCGCCTCCTGGGCGGCGCTGCGCAGCGCCGCGCTCAACGTCGACGTCAACGTCCCGCAGATCAAGGACCGCGCCTTCGCCGACCAGGCCCTGACGCAGATCGCGGCGCTGCTGGCCGAGTGCGCGCCGCTGGCCGAGCAGGTGCATGCGCGGGTGAAGGCACGGCTCGGCTGACCGATTCCATCCCCGCTTCAGGAGAGGCCCATGGACATCCACGAGTACCAGGCCAAGGAACTGCTCGCCGGCTTCGGCGTGCCGGTGCCGCGCGGCAGCGTGGCCTACAGCGCCGACCAGGCGGTGTACGCCGCCACCGAGATCGGCGGCTGGCACTGGGCGGTGAAGGCGCAGATCCATGCCGGCGGGCGCGGCAAGGCCGGTGGCGTCAAGCTGTGCCGCACCTACCAGGAGGTGGCCACGGCCGCCAAGGCCCTGCTCGGATCGACCCTGGTGACGCACCAGACCGGCCCGGCCGGCAAGGTGGTGCACCGGCTCTACGTGGAAGCCGCCGAGCCCTTCGTGCGCGAGCTCTACCTCGGCTTCGTGCTCGACCGCAAGGCCGAGCGCATCCGCGTGATCGCCTCGGCCGAAGGCGGCATGGAGATCGAGGACATCGCGCGTGACAAGCCGGAATCGCTGCTGCAGATCGAGGTCGAGCCGGCGGTCGGCCTGCAGCCCTTCCAGGCGCGCGAGATCGCCTTCGGCCTGGGCCTCAACCTCAAGCAGGTGAGCCAGGCGGTGCAGACCATCCTCGGCTGCTACCGCGCCTTCCGCGATCTCGACGCGACGATGGTCGAGATCAACCCGCTGGTGATCACCAGGGACGACCGTGTCGTCGCGCTCGACGCGAAGATGAGCTTCGACGACAACGCGCTGTTCCGCCGCCGCCAGATCGCCGAGATGCGCGACGTGCAGGAAGAAGACCCGCGCGAGGCGATGGCCAACCAGCACGGCCTGAACTACGTGGGCCTCGCCGGCGACATCGGCTGCATCATCAACGGCGCCGGCCTGGCGATGGCGACGATGGACATGATCAAGTACGCCGGCGGCGAGCCGGCGAACTTCCTCGACGTGGGCGGGGGCGCCTCGCCCGAGCGCGTGCAGACGGCCTTCAACCTGGTGCTGTCGGACAGGAACGTCAAGGCCATCCTGGTCAACATCTTCGCCGGCATCAACCGCTGCGACTGGGTGGCGCAGGGCGTGGTGCAGGCGGCGCGCGGGCTGAAGGTGCCGCTGATCGTGCGGCTGGCCGGCACCAACGTCGAGGCGGGCCAGAAGATCATCGCCGAGAGCGGCCTGCCCATCCTCACCGCCGATTCGCTGGCCGAAGCGGCGCAGAAGGCCGTGTGGGCCGCCCGCGAACCGCTGGCCGCCTGAACCGAGGAGCCCGACATGAGCATCCTGATCGACGAGACCACGCGCGTCATCGTGCAAGGCTTCACCGGCGACAAGGCGACCTTCCACGCCCGGGAGATGATCGCCTACGGCACCAACGTGGTCGGCGGCGTCACGCCCGGCAAGGGCGGGCAGCGCCACCTCGACCGGCCGGTGTTCGACACCGTCAAGCAGGCCGTGGCCGCCACCGGCGCCGAGGCCAGCCTGGTGTTCGTGCCGCCGCCCTTCGCCGCCGACGCGCTGATGGAAGCGGCCGACGCCGGCCTGAAGCTCGTGTGCATCATCACCGACGGCATCCCGGCGCAGGACATGATGCGCGTGAAGCGCTACCTGCGCCGCTACCCGAAGGAGCAGCGCACCACCATCGTCGGCCCCAACTGCGCCGGCATCATCAGCGCCGGCCGCGCGATGCTGGGCATCATGCCGGGGCACATCTACCAGCGCGGCCACGTCGGCATCGTCTCGCGCTCGGGCACGCTGGGCTACGAGGCCGCCTCGCAGATGAAGGCCCTGGGCATCGGCGTGACCACCAGCGTGGGCATCGGCGGCGACCCGATCAACGGCTCGTCCTTCCTCGACCACCTGCAGCGCTTCGAGGCCGACCCGGAGACGAAGGCCGTGATCATGATCGGCGAGATCGGCGGCCCGCAGGAGGCCGAGGCCGCCGCCTGGGTGAAGGAGAACATGCGCAAGCCGGTGGTCGGCTACGTGGCCGGGCTCACCGCGCCCAAGGGCCGCCGCATGGGCCATGCCGGCGCGATCATCTCGGCCGTCGGCGACAGCGCGGCCGAGAAGGCCGAGATCATGCGGTCCTACGGCCTGCTGGTGGCGCCGAGCGCGGCCGAGCTGGGCAGCACGGTCGGCCAGGCGCTGGCGGCCTTGCGCTGAGGAGGCCGCCATGCCGCTGGCCGACCTGCAAGACGCGGACGAATCGGCCGCTTCGCTCGAATCGGCCGATGCGTTGAGCCGCGCCGAGCTGCTGCGCGCCGCGCTGCTCGAGGTGCTCGACCGCCACGAGCCCGAGGCAGCCCGCGTGCTGCGCGGCGAGAAGCCCGCCGGCGCGATGGACAACCGGCTGCTCGCGCGCACGATCCAGGCCCAGGCGATCTGGTTCCAGCTGCTGGCCATCGCCGAGCAGAACCGCGACATGCGGCGCCGCCGCGAGGTGGAGCGGCAGCGCGGCCACGCCGCCGTGGCCGGCACCTTCGCCCATGTGTTCCAGCTCGCCGCCGACCAGGGTCTCTCGGCCCAGGTCGTGCGCGAGGCGCTGTGCAGCCTGCGCGTGCGCCCGGTGATCACGGCGCACCCCACCGAGGCGCGCCGCGTCACGGTGCTCGAGCGGCACCGGCGCATCTACCTGCGTCTGTTCGACCTCGAATCGCCGCGCTGGACGGAGCGTGAGCGCGAGGACCTGCAGCGCGCCGTGCGCGACGAGATCGAGGTGCTGTGGCTCACGGGCGAGCTCAAGCTCGACCGGCCCACCGTCGACCAGGAGGTCGACTGGGGCCTGTACTTCTTCGAGGAGAACCTGTTCGACGTGGTGCCGGCGCTGTACGGCCGCATCGAGGCCGCGTTCGCGCGGCAGTTCCCCGGCGAGCCGCTGGAGCTGCCGGTGGTGTTCGGCTTCGGCTCGTGGATCGGCGGCGACCGCGACGGCAACCCCTTCGTCACCAGCACGGTCACGCGCAACACGCTGTGGCGGCTGCGCCTGGCCGCGCTGCGCCGCTACCGCACGCGGCTGCACGAGCTGGCGCGGCAGCTCAGCGTGAGCGAACGCGCACTGCCACCCACCGACGAGTTCCGCGTCGCGCTCGCCGCGGCGCTGGCCGCCAGCGGCCAGGGCGAAGCCATCGCCGCGCGCAACCCCGGCGAACTGTGTCGCCAGTTCCTCGCCTGCATGAAGCTGCGCGTCGAGGCCAGCATCGCCAGCGCCGAGGCGCGCGAGCCGGGCAGCGAACGCGCCTACGCCAGTGCCGACGAACTGATCGCCGACCTCGAGCTGATGCAGCGCGCGCTATCGGAGGCGGGCGCGACGCCGCTGGCGCAGTCCTTCGTCGCGCCGCTGCTGCGCGAGGTGCGCTGCTTCCGTTTCGCCACCGCACGGCTCGACGTGCGCGAGAACTCGCAGCGCGTCCACGCCACGCTGGCCGAGGTCTGGAAGCTCGGGCGCCCCGGCGCCGAGCCGCCCGCGCCCGATTCACCCGCCTGGCGCGACTGGCTGCTCACCGAGCTGGCCGTGCCGAAGACAGCCGGCAGCGCATGGGACGACACCGAGGGCCTGTCGCCCGAGGCGCGCGAGACGCTGGCCACCTTCCGTACCATCGCGGAGATGCGCCGCCATGGCGAGCGCGAGGCGGTGGGCTCGCTGATCCTGTCGATGACGCACCACGCCGCCGACGTGCTGGGCGTCTACCTGCTCGCCAAGCACGCCGGGCTGTTCCACGACACCGCCGCGGTGGAGCGCTGCACGCTGCCGGTGGTGCCGCTGCTGGAGACCATCCCCGATCTGCGCCGCGCTCCCGCCCTGCTGAAGGACCTGCTCGCCGTGCCGCTGGTGCAGCGCTCGCTGCGCGCCCAGGGCAACGTGCAGGAGGTGATGATCGGCTACTCCGATTCCAACAAGGACGGCGGCTACCTCACCGCCAACTGGGAGCTCTACAAGGCGCAGGCCGGGCTCACCCGGCTGGGCGAGACGCTGGGCGTGCGCATCGCCTTCTTCCACGGCCGCGGCGGCTCGGTGAGCCGCGGCGGCGCGCCCACCGGCCGGGCGATCGCGGCGCTGCCGGCCGGCTCGATCCGTGGCGGCCTGCGCGTCACCGAACAGGGCGAGGTGGTGTCGGCCAAGTACGCCAACCGCGGCACCGCGCATTACCAGGCCGAGCTGCTCGCCGCCTCGGTGCTGCAGCACGTGCTGATGTCCGAGCGCGAGGCGGCGCTGGTGCCGCGCCACGAGTTCGACGAGGCGATGGAAGCGCTGTCCGGCGCGGCCTGGGCCAGCTACCGCAAGCTGATGGAGACGCCGCAGCTGCTGGCCTACCTGCGCGGCTCGTCGCCACTGGAAGAGCTGTCGCTGCTGAACATCGGCTCGCGCCCCGCCAAGCGGGTGGCCGGCGCTGGCACGCTGGCCGACCTGCGCGCCATTCCCTGGGTGTTCGCCTGGACGCAGAACCGCCACATGGTGCCCGGCTGGTACGGCCTGGGCAGCGCGCTGGAAGCCTTCGTCGAGGTGCGCAAGGCCAGAGGCTTGGCGCTACTGCAGCGCATGTTCGAGGAGTGCCGGCCGTTCCGCACGGTGATCGACGAGGTCGAGAAAACGCTGCTGACAGTGGACCTGTCGATCGCCGCCGAGTACGCGCGCCTGGTGCCCGACGCCGCGGCGCGCGACGCCATCTTCCGCATGATCGAGGCGGAGTACGAGCGCACCTGCGCGCGGGTGCTGGAGATCACCGACGCCGGCGAACTCGCCGAGCGCTTCCCGCAGCACCGCCGCCGCCTCGGCCGCCGGCTGCAGACCATGAACCAGGTCAGCCGCGAGCAGGTGCAGCTACTGCAGCGCGTGCGCGCCGGCGGCGACGACGAAGTGCGCACCGCGCTGCTGCTGTCGATCCGCTGCGCGGCCGCGGGCCTCGGCGCGACCGGTTGATTCTTTCGCGAAGGAACCCCGATGAGCTTCACCCTGATCGAGCAGGCCACGCCGCGCCTGCACCGCAGCGAGCTGGCCGTGCCGGGCTCGAACACCGCCCTGTTCGAGAAGGCCGCGGCGAGTGCCGCCGACATCGTCTTCCTCGACCTGGAAGATGCCGTCGCCCCCGACGACAAGCCGCAGGCGCGCAGGAACATCATCCAGGGGCTCAACGAGCTCGACTGGGGCCGCAAGACGATGATGATCCGCATCAACGGCCTGGACACGCACTACATGTACCGCGACGTGGTCGACATCGTCGAGGCCTGCCCGCGGCTGGACATGATCCTGATCCCCAAGGTCGGCGTGGCGGCGGACGTGTATGCGATCGACATGCTGGTCACGCAGATCGAGAACGCCAAGGGGCGCACGAAGCGCATCGGCTTCGAGGTGCTGATCGAGACGGCGCTGGGCATGGCCAACGTGGAAGCGATCGCGCAGAGCTCCAGGCGGCTGGAGGCGATGAGCTTCGGCGTGGCCGACTACGCCGCCTCGACGCGCGCGCGCACCACGGTGATCGGCGGCGTGAACCGCGAGTCGGTGGTGCTCACCGACCCCGACGAGCACGGCAACCGGCAGAGCTTCTGGACCGACCCCTGGCACGCCGCGCAGACGCGCATGCTGGTGGCCTGCCGCGCCTACGGCCTGCGGCCGATCGACGGGCCGTTCGGCGACTTCTCCGACCCCGAGGGCTTCCGCGCCGCGGCGCGCCGCGCGGCAGTGCTCGGCTACGAGGGCAAGTGGGCCATCCATCCCTCGCAGGTGGCGCTGGCCAACGAGGTGTTCACCCCCACCGAAGCGGAGGTGACCAAGGCGCGCCGCATCAAGGAAGCGATGGCGCAGGCGGCCAAGGAAGGCAAGGGCGCGGTGTCGCTCGACGGCCGGCTGATCGACATTGCCAGCATCCGCATGGCCGAGGCGTTGCTGGCCAAGGCCGACGCGATCGCCTCAGCCTGAGCGGCGCGCGGGTTTGCCCTTCTTCGTCGGAACTTCCGGCGACGGCTGGTAGCGGCGCTGCTCGATCAGCGCCGGCCCCTGCTCGCGCAGGAAGGCCTCGAAGGCGGTGGCCGCCGCCGGCATGGCGCGTCCGGCCAGCGAGATCACGTACCAGTCGCGCTCGATCGGCTGGCCGGCCACCGGCACCGTCGCGAGCAGTCCGGCCTGCAGTTCCAGCACGCAGGCGTGCATCGACAGGAAAGCGACGCCGAAGCCGGCCGCGCACATCTGCTTGATCGCCTCGTTGCTCGACAGCTCGGCGCCGATGGCCAGTTCCACGCCGGCCTCGCGGAACAGCGCCTCGACGGTGCTGCGCGTGCCCGAGCCACGCTCGCGCACCAGCAGGCTGTGCTCGTTGAGGTCGGCCAGCGTCGGCGCGGGCAGCTGCATCACCGGGTGCGAAGGCGCGGCGACGAAGGCCATCGGGTGCTTGGCGAACGCGGTGGCGTGGGCGCGCAGTTCGGAGGGTGGGCGGCCCATCACCGCCAGGTCGACTTCCTGCACCGCCAGCGCCGAGGTCACCTCGGCACGGTTGCCCACCTGCAGCTTGACCTTCACCTTCGGATGCAGCTTGACGAACTCCAGCAGCACGTGCGGCAGCAGGTATTCGGCGGTGGTCACCGCGCCGATGCGCAGCGTGCCGGCGATCAGGCCGCGCTGCGCCGCCATCGCCTCGCTGGCCTCGCGCCACAGCGCGAGCATGCGGTCGGCATAGGCGGCGAGCAGTTCGCCCGATTCGGTGAGCTTGACGCCGCGGGCGCTACGCGTGAGCAGCGGCGTGCCGGCCGATTCCTCGAGGATGCCGATCTGCAGCGACACCGCCGGCTGCGTGAGGTGCATCTCCTCGGCCGTCTGCGAGATGCTGCGCAGCCGCGCCAGGGTGTGGAAGGTGGCGAGCTGGCGCAGCGTCGCATTCTTCAGCGGCGCGCTCACGATCCGGGCTCCCGAAGACGCATGCCGTACAACCCTCCTGACAGCGGCGAACGACATTAGCACATGTCAATTCAGCCTGTCTGCTGCGGCAGCCTCTCGTAAAGCTCGGCCATGCGGCGCAGCCGCGCCGGCGCATCGTGCGGCACCTGGTTCCAGTCGAAGCGCCAGGCCCACCAGCCCTCGCCCTGGCCGGGAAAGTTCATGCGGCCTTCGCCGCCCAGGCCCATCACGTCCTGCAGCGGGTAGATCGCGGTGTCGGCCACGCTGGCGCAGGCCATGCGGATCATGTCCCAGTGGATGGCGCGGCCGTCGGTGGCCAGGTACTCGCGCAGGTGGTGGCGGGTGGCCTCGTCGGCGCTGGCCCACCAGCCCACGCTGGTGTCGTTGTCGTGCGTGCCGGTGTAGACCACGGTGTCGGGCTCGTGGCGGTGCGGCTGGAAGCGGCGCTCGGCGGCGATGCCCTCCCCCCAGGCGAACTGCAGGATGCGCATGCCGGGGAAGTCGAAGGCATGGCGCAGCGCATCGACGTCGGGCGTGATCACGCCGAGGTCCTCCGCGATGATGGGCAGCGGTCCGAGCGCGTCGGCGATCGCGCGGAACAGCGCCTCGCCGGGGCCGGGCTCCCAATGGCCCTTCACCGCCGTGGGCTCGGTCGCCGGAATCTCCCAGTGCGCCGCGAAGCCGCGGAAGTGGTCGATGCGCACGATGTCGACCAGCTCGACGCTGCGCCGCACGCGATCGATCCACCAGGCGTAGCCGCTCTTCGCATGCGCACTCCAACGGTACAGCGGGTTGCCCCATCGCTGGCCGGTGGCGCTGAAGGCGTCGGGCGGCACGCCGGCGATCACCGTCGGTCGGCCGGTTGGATCGAGCTCGAACAGGTGCGGCTGCGCCCAGACGTCGGCACTCTGGTAGGCGACGAAGATCGGCATGTCGCCGACGATGTGCACGCCGCGGGAATGGGCATGGGCGCGCAAGGCGGCCCACTGGCGGAAGAAGCGCCACTGGCAGAAGGTCCAGAAGGCGATGCGTTCGCGGTGCGCCGCGCGTGCACGCTGCAGCGCAGCGGGTGTGCGCTGCGCCAGGCCGTCGGGCCACTCGCACCAGTCGCGCCAGCCGTGGTGCTCGGCCAGCGCCATGAAGAGCGCGTAGTCGGGCAGCCAGTCGGCGTGCTCAGCTTCGAAGGCAGCCTGGTCGGCGCGCTCCTCGGCGCTGGCCTGCTGCGCGAAGCGGGTGGCGGCCAGGGCCAGCCGCTGCATGCGGAAGGGCACCATCGCCGCGAAGCTCACCCGCCGGGCATCGAGTCCTTCGGCCGGCGCGATTTCCGCCTCTTGCAGCCAGCCGCGGCGCTGCAGCTCCCTCAGGTCGATCATCAGCACGTTGCCGGCGAAGGCCGAGCTGCTCATGTAGGGCGAGTTGCCCGGGCCGAGCCCGCCCAGGGGCAGCACCTGCCACAGGCTCTGGCCGGCTGCGGCCAGCCAGTCGACGAAAGCGTGGGCCTCGTCGCCGAGGTCGCCGCTGCCATGCGGGCCGGGCAACGAGGTGGGGTGCAGCAAGATGCCGCTGCGGCGCGGAAAGCGCATGGGGTCGTCTCCTGGAGTCGTGCAGCCGAGAGGCTACAGTGCCGCAACGCATTTCCGGCACGTTCCAGTTACAGGCATGCATCAACACTGGTCTTCCGACAGCTGGCGACAGCACCTCGCGCGGCAGCTGCCCGCCTACCCCGATGCCGCGGCGCTGGCCGCCGCCGAGCGCCAGCTCGCCGCCTGGCCGGCCCTGGTGGTGCCGGCCGAAACCGAGGCACTGCGCGAGCGGCTGGCCGACGCGGCGCGCGGCGAGGCCTTCCTGCTGCAAGGCGGCGACTGCGCCGAGAGCTTCGACGAACTCTCTGCCGCCAACGTCACCGACACCTTCCGCGTCATCCTGCAGATGGCGGTGGTGCTCACCTACGGCGCTGCCTGCCCGGTCGTGAAGGTGGGCCGCATCGCGGGCCAGTTCGCCAAGCCGCGCTCGTCGGACAGCGAGGCGGCGGGCGGCGTCACCCTGCCCTCCTACCGCGGCGACATCGTCAACGGCGCCGAGTTCACGGCCGAGGCGCGCACGCCCGATCCGCAGCGCCTGCTGCGCGCCTATTCGCACTCGGCCACCGTGCTCAATCTGCTGCGCGCGCTGGCCCAGGGCGGCTTCGCCGACCTGCACCAGGTGCACCGCTGGACGGCCGATTTCGTCAAGCGCAGCCCGCAGGGCGAACGCTTCGAGGCGCTGGCCGAGCGCATCACCGACTGCCTGGCCTTCATGGAAGCCTGCGGCTTCGACGCCGCGAGCACGCCGCAGCTGCACGCAGTGTCGTTCTGGACCTCGCACGAGGCACTGCACCTGCACTACGAAGAAGCGCTGGCGCGCCTCGACGAGGCCAGCGGGCGCACCTACGGCGGCTCGGCCCACCTGCTTTGGATCGGCGAGCGCACGCGCGAGATCGATGGTGCGCACGTCGAGTTCCTGCGCGGGCTGGCCAATCCCGTCGGCGTGAAGCTCGGCCCGAAGGTGACGCCCGACGAATTGCTGCCGCTGCTCGACCGGCTCGACCCGAGGCGTGAGCCGGGCCGCCTGGTGCTGATCACGCGCATGGGCGCGGGGAAACTGCCCGAGCGGCTGCCGGCGCTGGTCCGCGCAGTGCAGTCGACCGGCCGCACGCCGGTGTGGTGCTGCGACCCGATGCACGGCAACACCGTGACCAGCGCCAACGGCTACAAGACGCGCGACTTCGCCAACGTGGTGGCCGAGGTGCGTGACTTCTTCGCGGTGCACGCCGCCGAAGGCAGCCATGCCGGCGGCCTGCACTTCGAGATGACCGGCCAGGACGTGACCGAGTGCCGCGGCGGCGCGCAGGGGCTGACCGACGCCAGCCTGGCCGAGCGCTACCGCAGCGCCTGCGACCCGCGGCTCAACGGTTCGCAGAGCCTGGAGCTGGCCTTCATGGCGGCGGAGATGCTGAAGACTGCACGGCGCTGATCGCGCGGTGCAGTTGCTCCAGTCCGTCGGTCAGCGCCGCCGGGCCGGGCTGCAGGATGTCGCAGCTCTTGATCTCCGCCAGCGCGCCATGGCGCACCGCAGGCACTTGCTCCCAGCCGGGTCGCGCGGCCACGCGATCCGGCCGGAACTTCTTGCCGCACCAGCTGCCGACGATCAGCTCGGGCGCACGCCGCGCCGGCTCGAGCGGATCGGCAATCACCCGGTCGCGGCCCATGCGCTGCACCGCGAGCTCCGGAAAGACATCGTCGCCACCCGCGATGCCGATCAGTTCGCTGACCCACCGGATCGCGCTGATCATCGGTTCGTCCCACTCCTCGAAGTAGACGCGCGGCCGGCGCGGCCAGCGCGCGGCGGCCGCACGGATCTCGGCGTGGCGCGCCTCGCAGCCGGCGATCCAGGTCTCGGCCTCGGCGCTGCGCCCGACCAGCCCGGCCACCAGCCGCAGCGTGGCAAAGATCTCGGCCACGCTGCGCTGGTTGGTGACGAGCACGTTCAGGCCGGCGCGGATGAGCTTGTCAGCCAGCGCCGCCTGCATGTCGGAGAAGCCGATCACCAGGTCGGGCCGGAGCTCGACGATGCGCTCGATCCTGCCGTCGAGGAAGGCCGAGACGCGCGGCTTTTCCTGCCGCGCGCGCTTCGGCCGCACGGTGTAGCCGGAGATGCCGACGATGCGCGCCTCCTCGCCGAGCAGGTAGAGCCACTCGGTGGTTTCTTCGGTGAGGCAGACGATGCGCTGCGGGCCGTGCATGGAACGCGAGCATACGGCGGGCCGAGCGCCGGGCCGCCCCAAGCCGGCCCGGCATCCCCTCGGGGGATCGACTGACGTACCCGTCGGGCGAGGGGCTCCATTTATGCTCGCGGCCATGAAGGCTCCCATCCCCGCCCGCAAGCCGCACGACGTGTCGATCCACGGCGAGACGCGCATCGACGACTGGTTCTGGCTGCGCCACCGCGACGACCCCGAGGTCATCGCCCACCTGCACGCCGAGAATGCCCACACCGAGTCCTGGTTCGCGCCGCATGCGGAACTGAAGCAGCAGCTCTACGACGAGATGCTCGCGCGCATCCAGGAAGACGACGACGACCTGCCCTGGCGCAAGAACGGCTGGTGGACCTGGAGCCGAACGGCCAAGGGCCGCCAGTACGAGACCTGGCTGCGCCGGAGAGACGAACCCGGCGCACCCGAAGAGGTGATGCTCGACCTCAACGCGCTGGCCGAAGGCAAGCCCTTCCTGCAGCTCGGCGCCTTCGACGTCAGCCCCGACGCGCGCCTGCTCGCCTACTCGCTCGACGAGACCGGCGCGCTCGACTACACGCTGCGCGCGCGCGATCTCGCCAGCGGGCAGGACCTGCCGCTGGCCATCGAGAAGACCGAAGACGCGGCCTGGGGCAACGACAGCCGCACCCTCTACTACCTCACCAAGGACGAGGCCAAACGCACCCACCGCGTCTGGCGGCATCGCCTCGGCGCCGGCACGCCCGACGAGCTGCTGTTCGAAGAGGCCGACGAGCTGTTCTGGCTGGGTCTGGGCAAGACGCGTGACGAGCGCTGGATCGTGGTGTCGTCGGGCAGCAAGGACACCACCGAGCTGCGCGTGATCGACGCCGACGACCCGGCCGCCGCGCCGCGCGTGGTGCTGCCGCGCCGCAGCGGCATCGAGATGTCGCTCGATCATCGCCACGGCCGCTTCTACCTGCTCGTCAACGACACCGGGCGCAACTTCCGCCTGGTGGAGACGCCTGCCGAGGCGCCCTCGCTGGAAGCGGCACGCGAGCTGATCGCCCACCGCGACGACGTGATGCTGGAAGACGTCGACCTCTTCGAGCGCTGGATGGTGGTGCAGGAGCGCGACCGCGGCACGCTCAAGCTGCGCGTCTTCGACCTGACGACGGGGCACGACTGGCACATCCCGTTCGACGAGACCGTCTACAGCGCCGGCGGCGACGTCAACGCCGAGTTCACGAGCGACGTCTACCGCGTCGCCTACACGTCGATGGTGACGCCGCTTTCGATCTACGACGTCGACCTGCGCACGGGCGATCGCACGCTGAAGAAGCGCCAGCCGGTGCTCGGCGGCTACGACCCGGCGCTCTACGACAGCACGCAGATCATGGCGCGCGCCGAAGACGGCACCGAAGTGCCGGTCTCGCTGGTATGGAGGCGCTCTCTGCGCCACGGCCGGCCGCAACCGCTGCTGATGTACGGCTACGGCGCCTACGGCATTCCGGTCGACCCGTACTTCTCGTCGTCGCGCCTGTCGCTGCTCGACCGCGGCGTCGTGTTCGCGATCGCCCACGTGCGCGGCGGCGGCGACCGCGGGCGACGCTGGTACGACGAGGGCAAGCTGGCGAAGAAGCCCAACAGTTTCACCGACCTGGTGGCCTGTGCCGAGGCACTGGTCGCGCAGGGCTGGACCACCCCGGCACAGCTGATCATCGAAGGCGGCAGCGCCGGCGGGCTGCTGGTGGCGGCGGCGGCCAACCTGCGGCCGGAGCTGTTCCGCGCGGTGGTGGCCGAGGTGCCGTTCGTCGATGTGGTCAACACCATGCTCGACGAATCGCTGCCGTTGACGGTGGGCGAATACCTCGAATGGGGCAACCCGAAGGAGCCGCATCACTACGCGGTGATCCGCAGCTACTCGCCCTACGACAACCTGCGCGAGGCGGCCTATCCGGCGATGTACCTGCGCGCCGGGCTGAACGATAGCCAGGTGCCGTACTGGGAAGCGGCCAAGTACGCGGCGAAGCTGCGCACGCTGAAGACCGACGGCGAGCCGGTGCTGCTGTCGGTGAACATGGACGCCGGCCATGGCGGCGCCTCGGGCCGCTACGACGCGCTGACCGAGCGCGCCGAGGTGCTGGCCTTCATGCTGGCCGTCTGGGGCCTCACTGCAGGCGCTGCGCCCTGAGCTTCTCCAGCTTGCCGGCGTAGAGCTGGCGGTCGGCGTCGCGCGTGCTGGCCTTCATCGCCAGGCCGAGTTGCCGCCGCGCCTCCTTCAGGTCGCCCAGGCCGTAGCTGGCCATCGCCAGCCCGAAGTGGAACTCGTGGTGGTAGGCGGCGCGCTCGATCTCCTTCTCGAACATCGAGCGCGCCAGCGCGTAGTCGCGCCGCTCCAGCGCCTCGACACCCCGCTGGAAGAAGTGGTAGGGCGGGTACGGCTCGATGCGCGCGAGGCGCTGCTGCACCGCCTCGGCGTCGGCGGAACGGCCCTGGCGTTCGTAGATCTGTTCGAGGTTGGCCAGCGCGGCGACGTTGGCGGGTTCGGCGACCAGCAGCTTCTTCAGCACGCGCTCCGCCTGCGCCAGCGCGCCGCGCCGCATGTAGACCACGGCCAGCGTGTTGTGGGCGGACAGCAGGGTCGGCTCCGCCTCGATGGCCGCGCGTGCGTACCAGTAGGCCTCGCCGGGCTCGCCGGCGGCGAGCGTCTCGGCGGCGCGGTTGTTCAGGTACATCGCCAGCACGGTCGATTCGCCGACCACGCGGGAGTACTGGCGCTGGCCAGGCGCCGGCGGGTCGAAGTCGATCAGCATGGCCTCGGCGACGTCGAAGCGCACGCGGCCTTCGCCGGCCGGGTTCCTCAGGGTCAGGTTGACGTGGCCGTTGGAGACCAGCAGTTCGCCGTTGCGGGCCCAGCCCGCCTCGCCGATGACGCTGTGGAACTGCACCGACAGGCCGAGGTGGCGGGCCAGCGCCGCGCTCATCACGGCCAGCGAGAGGCAATTGCCGCTGCTGGCCTCGAAGGCCTCCGCGGCGTTGCGCGTGCGTGCGGCGTCGTAGTCCAGGCGCAGGCGCCCCGGCGCGTACAGGGCGTCGATCAGTGCACTGCGCGGCCCCTTGCGACGCACGTCGCGCGCCAGATCCTCGTCGAGATAGCGGCGCATTGCATCGGACAGCCGGAACACCTCGCGCGCATCGACCGGGTGCGACGGCGGCTCGAAGAGCGCGTCGTCGAACAGCTCGGCCGGAGCCGGCGCAGGCACGCTCGCACAGGCCGTCAGCAACAGGGCCAGGACGAGGGCGAGGCAGCGTCTCATGCGGTTCTCCCGTTCGCGCCGCGGCGCGACAGGCCACCACCTTACTCCGATCAGCTGCGCGGTGCAGCCGGGGGCGTCCCGAGGGGGATCTGGCCCGTCCAGCTTCGCTCCATCTCGTCGAACAGCGAGTGCGAGGCCTCGGTGACCTCGAGGCTGCCGGGGCGCGTCTCGGTGTCTTCGTCCATCGCCACGGCGACCGGGCGCGCATCGGCCGCCTCGATCATGCGGGCGCGCAGGTACACCAGGCCTTCGGACGGCGAGCCCTGCACCAGCAGGTCGAGCTGCTCGACACCCTTGCGCAGCACGGGCACCGGAATCTCGCGCTTGAGCGCACGCGAACCGAAGCGGCCGATGGTCTGCTCGATGAAGGCCAGATGGCGCATCAGCTGGCGCGCCTCGGGATGGCGCCGCAGCAAGGCGCCCAGATCGGCGTGGCCGCGCCGCAGCGCTTCACCCGCCGAGCTGCCGTGGGTGCTGGCGCCCTGCCGCTCGTCCTTCTCGCCGAGAGTCAGGTGCACCTGCGCGCCACGCAACTCCAGCCTGACGGGTCGCTGAAGCAGGCCGCGCACCCAGGCGACGGGGGAAGAAGGCTCGGACTTGCGGGACGGCATGACTGGGTTCAGGATTCGACAGGTGCGAGCGTGCCACGGATCGGTCCGTCCCCGACGGATCGAATCGGCCGCTTCCACGAAAAACTGCCGATTGCGAGGTTCGAGATGAAGCATCCCCTCCCCAAGGTCCTGCTGGCGCTGGCGGCGTGCCTGGGCGCCGCGTCCGCACAGGCCGGCGCGGTCGAAGTGACTTACGACGCGTCCAAGGCGCACACCGACGCCGGCACCACGCCGGCGCAGCGCGAGAAGAACCTGGCCGCGCTGGCGGCGACGCTGCGAGAGATCGGGCAGCAACGCCTGCCGGCCACCCGCACGCTGCGCGTCGAGCTGATCGACGTCGACCTGACCGGCACGGTCCGACCGTCGCGCAACAGCCTCCACGACCTTCGTGTCGTCACCGGCCGCGCCGACGGGCCGCGCATCGAACTGCGCTACACGCTGCTCGACCAGACGGGAAGCACGATCGCCAGCGGCGAGGAAACGCTGCACGACCCGGCCCTGCCCCGCCTCGGCGACGCTCGCGACAGCACGGGCGGTGAGCCGCTGCGTCACGAACGGACGCTGCTCGATCACTGGGTCGTCACGCGCTTCGCACCCGCGCAGTAAGCGTTCGCAATCGCGCCGGCGGGCGTGAATTCCTCCCGCTTCTCGGCCGACCGGATCCCGGTGGCCGGCAGTACGCTGCGCACATTTCCTCCCGCACTCGCTGCCGCCGTGGCCATGCTCGACATCAACTTCATCGCCGCGCTGACCGTCTCCGCCCTCCTGCTGGCCTGGGTGTGGGCACGCCGCCGTGGCAGCCGCCCCAAGACGCCCAAGCGCGGCAGCCGCGAGGAATCGCTGGACACCGTGCAGGCCTGGACCCCTCAGGCGGTGCGCGTGCTCACGCTGCCCGAACGCCAGGCCTACGACCTGATGTGCCGGGCCATGCCGAACCGGCTGGTGCTCGCGCAGGTGCCGCTGGCGCGCTTCATCAGCGTGCCCACGCGCCACTCCTACAGCGACTGGCTGAGCCGCGTGGGCCGGCTCACCGTCGACCTGCTGGTGTGTGACAAGAGCTCTCGCGTGGTCGCGGTGGTCGACATCCGCACCGACGGCCAGTCCGAGCGCAGCATCCGCCGCCACGAACGCATGCAGCAGGTGCTGCAGGCGGCCGGCATCCGCGTGCTGCAGTGGCGTGCGGATGCGCTGCCCAGCCCGGCCGAAGTGCGCGCCCTCTTCCGCGAGCAGGGCGTCGAGGTGGAAGAGGAAGTCATCGGCCCGGGAGGCCGGCGCATGCTGCCGGTGCCCGAGATGGTCGAGGTGCTGGCCGAGGGCGACGAACTGGCCCTGGCCACGCCGCAGTTCGAGCCGGTGTCGTCGGACTACTTCGACGACCTCGATGCGATCCCGCCCGCCGGCACCGCACCGCGGCGCTGAGCCGCAACACGCCGCTACAGGCCGCTACAGCGGGCAACACGGCGCATCGATCGCGCTGGCTAGCATCGTGGCCATGACGTTGCCCAGAAGCGGCGAGCAGCCACCATCGCCATGAACAAGCAAGGCACTATCGTCCGCTGGGACGCCGAGCGCGGCTTCGGCTTCGTGCGCAGCCCAGGAGCGCAGGCCGAGGTCTTCTTCCACATCCGCGACTTCCGCGGCGGCAGCGCCGCCCCCGCCGAAGGCCTGGAAGTGCGCTTCGAGGAGATCCACGTCGGCGGCAAGGGGCCGCGGGCGATGGCGGTGAGTCCGCTCGACTACGTCGACCCGCGCCGCCCGCCGGCCCGGGAAGCGCCGCGCCGCCGCGACGGCAGCCGGCGCCCGCCGCCGCCGCCGCACGTGGCGGTCGAGATGCGCGCCATGGCCCTGCTGGTGCCGGCTTTCATCGCCTTGCTGGTGTGGGCCGCCTGGACGCAGCGCCTGGCGGTGCCGGTGGTGCTCGCCGCGCCGCTTGTCAGCGTGCTGGCCTTCTACCTCTACTGGCGCGACAAGTTCGCCGCCCAGCACCATGCCTGGCGCACGCCGGAAGCCGTGCTGCACGCCGCCAGCCTGGCCGGCGGCTGGCCAGGCGCCTGGCTGGCGCAGCGGCTGCTGCGCCACAAGTCGGCGAAGGAATCGTTCCGCCAGGCCTACTGGGGCACGGTCGCGCTGCACTGGACGCTGCTGGCGCTGTGGCTGTACAGCGCACCGGCCGGCTGAGCGACGAAAGGTCTGGCGATCAGGCCAGCACGTCGAGCAGCGTGCCGGTGAGGTCGCGCTCGGTGCGCAGGGTCTGCAGGTTGGCGCGGTAGACGGCGCTGGCTGCCATCTGGTTGACGATGTCTGCGGCCAGCGACTCGCCCGGCTCGCTTGACGGAGTCACGCTGGCCCGCACGCCGCCTGCGGGCTCGGCACTCTGCTGCACCAGCTGCCGCCGGAACCCCGGCGTCTGCGCATTGGCGATGTTGTGCGCCGCGCTGTGCAGCTGCAGCTGAGCGGCATTCAGCCCCGACAGGGCGGTCGACGAGATCGGGCTCACGGTGGGCGCACCTCCGACCCCGTCTTCGGCACGCCGGGCGCGAACTTGAGGGCCGCGCGCTATTCCTTGTCGAGGCCGAGCAAGGCGTCGCGCAGCTGCGAATCGGCCGGCGATTCGCCGACCCAGATCTTCATCACAAGCTGGAAGAACTCGTCGTCGCCCACCGGCGCGCCCTGCGGCTTGCCGAGGATGTAGAAGGTGGTGCCCTTGCCGGGCACGAACTCCATCGCGAACGATTCGCCCGGCAGCATCTTCGAGCGGCCGGAGAACACCTCGATGAGCCGGGCACTGGCCAGCGCGTGGCGCTGCACCTGCTCCTTCGGCGAGTTGTCGCCCATGCCCTTGAGGAACAGCCGGCCGAGGTCGGTGCCCGGCAGTTCGCGCAGCGCGGTGAACTGCAGCCGCTTCGGCCCCGGCAGCGCCAGCAGCTCGGCCGGGCTGGACACCTTCTTCGCGGTGTACAGCGCCATGTCGTAGACCTTGAAGATGGCCTTGTAGCGGGTGCCTGCCCCGTTGAGCTGCAGCTTGGTGCCCTGCACCTCCATCGCCAGGTCGAACTTCGTCGCCGTGGGTGCGGCCAGGGCCGCACCGGCCGCCAGGCCGAGCACCATGACCAGCGCGCCAGCGCGCGACGACAGCGGGACGGAACGGGACATGGGCGCCTCCTGAAGTTGTGCTTGTTGTCGTCTCCATTATTCAGCCGGCGCGCTCACGCGGCCCATCCACCGCGGCACACCGTGGCGAAGTTCACGCCGGCCGGCCGCGCAGACGCTGGAACAGCGACACCGCGGCCAGCACCAGCGCACCGGCGACGATGCCGGCCACGCCGTCGGCCAGCGTCGGCAGCAGCGCGGTGGCCACCGGCCCCATGCCCTCCACCCAGCCTTGCACCGCATGGTGCAGCGGGCCGATGCCGTGCACCAGGATGCCGCCACCGACGAGGAACATCGCCGCGGTGCCGGCGATGGACAGCAGCTTCATCAACCAGGGCGCGGCCGCGAGGATGCCGCGGCCGAGCGAGCGCGCGCCGGCGCCGGGCCGGCGGCTGAGCCACAGGCCGGCGTCGTCGAGCTTGACGATGCCCGCGACCACGCCATAGACACCCGCCGTCATCACCAGTGCGATGCCCGCCACCACCGAGGCCTGGGTCGCGAAGGGGGCGGTGGCCACCGTGCCGAGCGTGATCGCGATGATCTCCGCCGAGAGGATGAAGTCGGTGCGCACGGCGCCCTTGATCCTGTCCTTCTCCAGCGCCACCAGGTCGACGGACGGGTCGGCCAGTGCCTGGGCCAGTTCCTCCTTGTGTGCGGCGTCCTCCGCAGGGCTGTGCAGGAACCTGTGCGCCAGCTTCTCGAAGCCCTCGAAGCACAGGAACGCACCGCCGATCATCAGCAGCGGCGTGATCAGCATCGGCAGGAAGGCGCTGATCGCCAGCGCCGCGGGCACCAGGATCGCCTTGTTCAGGAGCGAGCCCTTGGCCACCGCCCACACCACCGGCAATTCGCGGTCGGCGCTGACGCCGGTGACCTGCTGGGCGTTGAGCGCGAGGTCGTCGCCGAGGACGCCGGCCGTCTTCTTGGCCGCCACCTTGGACAGGACGGCCACGTCGTCGAGCACGGTGGCGATGTCGTCGATCAGGGCGAGGAGGCTGCTGGCCATGTGTGCTTTGCCGGCGGGCGTGGTTCGGGTAGGGATGGGCGCAACGGCCGCGGGCACGCATCGTAGCCGCTGTGCGTTGCGCCCCCGGCGGATCGGCACAACAATCGCTCGCCCCCGAACCCGCACCGTGAAGCTCTTCATCTCCTACCCCTCCGACCAGAAGAACCTCGCCGAGCGGCTCCGGCTGGCGCTCGAGGCCGAGGGCCACGAGGTCTTCACCGACCGCGCGGAGCTCAAGGAGGGCGAGCCGTACCACGAGGCGCTGCGCGAGGCGATCGAGGGCGCCGACGCCCTGGTCTTCCTGATCACGCCACGCTCGATCGCGCCGGGCAGCTATGCCCTGACCGAGCTCGACATCGCGCAGCGCCGCTGGCGCAGCCCCGGCCGCCGCGTGCTGCCGGTGATGGCACAGCCCACGCCGATCGAGGACATCCCGCCCTACCTGCGCTCGGTGACGCTGCTGCAGCCCAAGGGTGACCTGGTGGCCGAGACGGTGGCGGCGGTCGACCGGCTGCGCGGCCGGCTGCCCCTGCGCGGCTGGCTGCTGGCCGCGGGCATGCTGGCGCTGGCCGTCGCGGGCGCATATGTCGCCTACGACCGTGCCGAGCAGAAGCGCGCGCAGGAGAAGGCCCGGGCCGAGCTGCAGGCCGCCGAACTGGCCGCCGCCGTGCAGCTGTGCGAGGCCGGAAGCCATGCGGTGGCCTGGAAGCAGTTCGAGACTTTCATCGCCAGCCGCCCGGGCGACGAGGTCGTGCGCAAGGCCCGCGAGGACTGCGGCATGCGCTGGCTGCGCGAGGCCCGCGTGGCCGGCGAGAAGGAGAGCTTCCGCGCGCTGGTCGAGCCGATCCAGGCGGTGCTGGCCCAGGGCATGGCCGCCGCGCGCGGCGAGCGCCGTGCCGACCTCGCCGCCCACCTCGGCTGGGCCGACTTCCTGCGCAGCCGCGACGGCGCGGCTGGCGGCGACCCGCCGGCGCTGTACAAGGCCGCGCTGGCCGACGATGCCGGCAACGTCTACGCCCACACGATGTGGGCGCACTGGATGGTCTGGAACGGCGCGCGCATCGACGAGGCAGTGCGCCAGCACTTCGAGGTCGCTGCCAAGGGCTCGCGCGACCGGCCCTGGCTGCGCCGCATGCAGTTCTCGGTGGCGATGCTGCGCGGCGAGCTCAACGGCTATGCCTTCGAGGTGCTCAACCAGATGCGCGCCACGGGCGAACAGCCCGATACCACGCAGCGCGATCTGGTCTGGCGCCGGCTGGTCGACTGGGGCCTGACCGCCAGCGAAGCGGAGCGTGAGGTGCTGCTCGGCTTCCTCAGCCCGGCCGACGCCTTGGCCACCTTCGAGTGGCTCTATCCGGCCGAGCAGGCGGTGGCGGACCGCCAGCCGCTGCACCGCTACACGCTCGCCCTGCTCCGGGCACGCGCCGGACGGCAGGAGGAAGCGCTGCAGGCGCTCGACGAACTGAACCGGGAATTCGTGGCGCGCAAGCAGGATTCGCGGCTGTCGCGCGCCACCGCGCAGCTGCTCGAGCAGCTGCGCAAGGCGCCGGGGCGCTGAGAGCAGGCCCTAGTGGCAGCGCTGCACGGCCGGCGTGGCGTATTCGCGGCCGACCACCGCGCGGGCGTAGAGGTAGTTGCCGCGGGCGCGCTCGCTGAGCGCATCCATGTCGACATGGCCCTGCGCATCGCAGGGAAAGGCCAGCGCGCGGCCTTCGTTGAACAGCGACTGGAAGCGCAGTTCGTAGGCGCCGGCCTCGGTCAGGGACATCGTGACGGTATTCATGTTGCGATCTCCTGCAACAGCGTGGTTCGCACGATCACAACTTAGGTCTCGCCGCGACGCCTCGCCATGGGCGGGCGCCGCGCCTGCGTGTCCCCGTGCGTCGATGCACTGTGTAGGAAACGCGCCGACACGGCATCCCGACGACGCAGGAGGGAGTTCCCCCTCACGCGCAGACACCGGCCCTCGCGGATCGGGCGACCGGGAGCGCCTTGCCGACCGATGAGGCCTCGGTTGCCAGCCGCACCCGCAAGGCGGTCCCGGGCACGCGGGCCGCGAATCCCTACCTCGTCAGGCCAGCACGGGCTCGCCGCGCCGCGGTTCGTCCTCGTCGCCGAGGTCCTCGCCGAGGAAGCCGCCGCTCTGGTGCGCCCACAGGCGCGCGTAGATGCCGCCGCGTGCGAGCAGGCTGCGGTGGTCGCCCTCCTCGACGATGCGGCCCTTGTCGAGCACGATCAGCCGGTCCATCGCGGCGATGGTCGACAGGCGGTGCGCGATCGCCACCACCGTCTTGCCCTCCATCAGTCGGTACAGGCTTTCCTGGATGGCCACCTCGACCTCGCTGTCGAGCGCGCTGGTCGCCTCGTCGAGCAGCAGGATGGGCGCGTCCTTGAGCATCACCCGCGCGATCGCGATGCGCTGGCGCTGGCCGCCGGAGAGCTTGACGCCGCGCTCGCCCACGTGCGCGTCGTAGCCCTGGCGGCCCTTCGGGTCTGTCAGTCCCTGGATGAACTCGTGCGCCTCGGCGCGCTTGGCCGCCGCCATCATCTGGGCGTCGTCGGCGTCGGGGCGGCCGTAGAGGATGTTGTCGCGCACCGAACGGTGCAGCAGCGAGGTGTCCTGCGTGACCATGCCCACCTGCGCACGCAGCGAATCCTGCGTCACCATGGCGATGTCCTGGCCGTCGATCAGGATGCGGCCGGACTCCAGGTCGTAGAAGCGCAGCAGCAGGTTGACGATGGTCGACTTGCCGGCGCCCGAGCGGCCCACGAGGCCGATCTTCTCGCCCGGCCGGATGGTCAGCGACAGCTTCTCGATCACCCGGGGCGCGCCTGCAGCATCGCGGCCGTAGTGGAAGTCGACGGCCTCGAAGCGAACCTCGCCGCGCGGCACCTGCAGCGGCTTGGCGTCCGGCCGGTCGACCACGCGGTGCGGGCGCGACAGCGTGTTGATGCCGTCCTGCACCGTGCCGACGTGCTCGAACAGCGAGGCCAGCTCCCACATGATCCAGTGCGAGATGCCGTTCAGGCGCAACGCCATCGCGGTGGCCGCGGCGATCGCGCCGACGCCGACCTGACCCTTCGTCCACAGCCACAGCGCCACGCCGGTGGTGGCGGCGATCAGCAGCATCGACAGCAGGTGGTTGACGATCTCGAAGCCGCTGACCATGCGCATCTGCCGGTGCACGGTGACGAGGAACTCCTCCATCGCCGAGCGCGCATAGCCGGCCTCGCGCCGCGCGTGGGAGAACAGCTTGACGGTGGCGATGTTGGTGTAGGCGTCGGTGATGCGGCCGGTCATCAGCGAGCGCGCGTCGGCCTGCTCCTGCGCCACCTTGGCCAGCCGCGGCACGAAGTACCAGCTGGCCAGTCCGTACAGCACCATCCAAGCGAGGAAGGGCAGCAGCAGCCAGGCGTCGAAGCCGCCGACCATCACCACCATGGTGACGAAATAGATGACCACGAAGACGAGGATGTCGGTGACCAGCAGCACCACGTCGCGCGCGGCCAGTGCGGTCTGCATCACCTTGGTGGCCACGCGGCCGGCGAACTCGTCCTGGTAGAAGGCCATGCTCTGGCCGAGCATGCGGCGGTGGAAGTTCCAGCGCAGCCGCATCGGGAAGTTGCCCGCCAGCGACTGGTGCTTGATCATCGTCTGCAGCGCCACCAGCACGATGCTCGCGGCCAGCACCGCGCCGAGCAGCGCCAGCGAGCCGCCGTGCTGGCTGAACAGCGTGGCCGGTGTGGCCTGGGCAAGCCAATCCACCACCTTGCCGAGAAAGCCGAACAGAGCCGCCTCGAACACGCCGATCAGCGCCGTGGCCAGCGTCATCACCGCGATGTGCGGCCGCATGCCCTCGGTGCAATGCCAGACGAAGGGAATCAGCTTGTCCGGCGGCTGGCCGGGCTCCGCATCGGGATGCGGCTGGACGAGGTGCTCGAAGAAGCGGAACACGCGGGCTCTCCGTGGTGGGGATCTGCCGTGGGGGGTGCCGGGGTGGCGGCGCGGGGTGCGAAGGTTAGCGCATCGTGAACAATCCGCGCATGACCACCTTCGATGCCGGCGGACACCGCCGCGACGTTCCCCTTCCGCAAGCCTACCGGCTGCTCAACCACGGCCCCACCGTGCTGGTCAGCGCCGCCCACGGTGGGCGCAGCAACGTGATGGCTGCCGCCTGGGCCATGCCGCTGGATTTCGATCCGCCGAAGGTCACGGTCGTCATCGACAAGAGCACCTTCACCCGCCAGCTCATCGAGGCCAGCGGCACGTTCGCGCTGAGCGTACCATGCCGCGCGCTGGCCGACGCCACCTTCGCGGCCGGCAGCCTCTCGGGCCAGGATCATCCGGACAAGTTCGCCGATTGCGGGCTGGGCACCTTCGCGGCGCAGCGCATCGAGGCGCCGCTGGTCGAGGGCTGCGTGGCCTGGCTGGAATGCCGGCTGATCGTGGAGCCGCACCACCAGCAGGCCTACGAGCTGTTCGTGGCCGAGGTGGTCGCGGCCCAGGCCGACGAGCGGGTGTTCGCGGGCGGCCGCTGGCGCGCCGACGCGCCGGCTGGTCTGCGCACCATCCACCACCAGGGCGGAGGTGCCTTCTTCGTGGCCGGCGAGACGGTCCAGGCCGCGAAGCCCCGCGGCTGATCAGCCGGTCGTCAATCGACGAAGAAGTCGGGGATGAAGTCGCGGTTGCCCGGCGTCACGCTGTAGCGGTCGAAGTCGGTCACGCCGTGCTGCACCAGCAGCGCGTCGTCGATGAAGAAGTTGCCGGTGGTCGTCTTCGCGTCGCTGGTCAGGATGTGCCAGGCGGCATCGGCCAGGATCTCCGGCGTACGGCACTTGCTGACGTCGACACCGGGAATCATCTGCAGCGCCGCGGTGGCGATCGCGGTGCGCGGCCACAGGCTGTTGACGCCGATGCCGTGCTGGCGGAACTCGCCGGCGTGGCCCAGCGTGCATTCGCTCATGCCGTACTTGGCCATGGTGTAGGCCACGTGGGGCGCGAACCAGTGCTCGCGCATCGACAGCGGCGGGGACATGTTCAGCACATGCGGGTTGCACCCGGCCTGCGCCGCCTGGATCAGGTGCGGCAGGCAGGCCTGGGTGCAGAGATACGTGCCGCGCACGTTGACGCCGAACATCAGGTCGAAGCGCTTCATCGGCGTCGCGTCGGTGGGCGTGAGGCTGATCGCGCTGGCGTTGTTGACGAGGATGTCGATGCCGCCGAAGCGCGCCACCGCCTGCTCCACCGAGGCGAGCACGTTGGCCTCGTCGCGGATGTCGGTCTGCAGCGCCAGCGCATGGCCGCCGGCGTCCTCGATCTCGGCCGCGGCGCTGTGGATGGTGCCGGGCAGCTTGGGGTTCGTTTCCGCCGTCTTGGCGGCGATGACGATGTTGGCGCCGTCACGCGCGGCACGCAGCGCGATCGCCAGGCCGATGCCGCGCGAGGCGCCGGTGATGAAGAGGGTCTTGCCTTGCAGGGTCATGGTGTCGTCTCCGTGGGGTTCGAGGTCAGGCGCTGGGCGATGAAGCGCGCCAGCGCCTCGCCGGTGGCGCGATAGACCGGCTCGCCGGGGTGGAAGCCGTCGACCGCCATGTGCTCGGGACCGAGGTCGAGTGCGATCGGCACGTGCGACACGTCGTCGCGCGTGGCCGCCCAGCGCGCCATTGCCTCGTCGTGGGCGCGCGCGTCGTTGCCCATCACGCGGCGCAGCGGCTGCGGCAGCAGCGGGAATCGGTGCACCGGCGGCAGCGGCGCGAACACCACGTGCCGCACGCCGGCGGCATGGCGCAGCCAGTCGGCCAGCGCGGCGCGCTGCTGCACGGCGCGCGCCGCGCTCACCTGGTCGATCACGTCGTTGACGCCGAGCACCGCCACGGCGATCTCGGCCGGCATCGGGCGCACCTGCCGCACGAGCTCGAGCGCCTGCGCAGTGGTGATGCCGCTCTTGGCGACGAGTTGCCACTGCACGCGGCGCCGTGCCTCGCGGGCCAGCGTGCGCGAGAGGTGGCCGGCCAGCGCCTCGTCCTGCGTGGCCACGCCGACGCCGGCCGCCGACGAGTCGCCGACGATCAGCAGCGCGAGCCGGTCGCCCTCGCCCACGCGGCCTTCGCGCGCCCCTTCGGCCTCCGGCAGCGCGGGCGCGCGGCGGCGCGTGGCCACCGCCTGCGCCACCAGGATCGGCGCGAGCGCGAGCTTCAGCGCCAGCGACATGGCTTCGGCAACGTCAGGAGAACTTCGAGAAGTCCGGCTGGCGCTTCTGGAAGAAGGCCTGGAAGGCCTCCATCGCCTCGGGGCTGCGCAGCCGCGCGCTGAACAGTTCGCCTTCGACCGCGATGGTCTTCAGCACCTCGTCGGCGGTCGAGCGGCGCAGCAGCTTCTTCGTCTCGCGCACCGCGCCCGGCGGCAGCGCGTTGAAGCGCTCGGCCATGCGGCGGGCGTGCTTGATCACCTCGCCCGCCGGCAGCACGGCGTTGGCGATGCGGGCCTCCACCGCCTCTTCCGGCGTGAACGGGTCGCCCAGCATCAACTTCTCGGCCGCCTTCACGTGGCCGAGCAGGCGCGGCACCACCAGGCTGGAGGCGAATTCCGGCACCAGCCCCAGGCTGACGAAGGGCATCGCCAGGCGCGCCTCGTCGGACACGTAGACCAGGTCGCAGTGCAGCAGCATGGTCGTGCCGATGCCGATGGCCGCGCCGGTGACAGCAGCCACCACCGGCTTGTCGATGCCGACCAACGCCTTCATGAACTGGAACACCGGCGCCGTCTCGGAGTTGCTGCCCGAGCCGGGCGGGCGGCTCATGAAGTCCTCGATGTCGTTGCCGCTGGTGAAGATGCCCGGCTGGCCGGTGATCAGCACGGCGCGCACGGCCGGATCGGCCTGCGCGGAGTTCAGCGCGTCGGCCATCGCCTGGTACATCGCCACGGTCAGCGCGTTCTTCTTCTCGGGGCGCGCGATCTCGATGGTGGCCACGCCGTTGAGGGTGGCGGTCTTGATGCTCATGGTCTTGTCTCCTCCGTGGGGTGCGTGGGTCACACCCTCTCGATGATGCCCGCCGCGCCCTGCCCCATGCCCACGCACATGGTGACCATGCCGTACTTGAGGTTGTGGCGGCGCAGCGCGTGCACGACCGTCGCCGCGCGGATCGCGCCGGTGGCGCCGAGCGGGTGGCCGAGCGCGATCGCGCCGCCCATCGGGTTGACCTTGGCGGGGTCGA